>Ga0163179_10003310_pt1 | contig 10974 bp, 10 predicted proteins | sample AtlANTMetagenome_FD_109643 | JGI IMG/M metagenome (GOLD analysis project Ga0163179, IMG submission 109643) | Marine eukaryotic phytoplankton communities from the Atlantic Ocean - Atlantic ANT 2 Metagenome | ecosystem: Environmental > Aquatic > Marine > Oceanic | place: North Atlantic Ocean... | reverse complement strand
CATTTGCTCTAGTAGTTTCTTTTTCACCTTTAATTATTTGACTAATCTTTGGTTCTGGATCAACTGGTTTAGTTTCGCCTTTTTTAGGATCACCATAAGCGTCATGTTTTTTCTTATTGATAATCTCACCTTTGTCATCTGGTTTAACTGCTTCTTTAACTGCCTTAGATATTGCTTTTCTTCTCTTATGTAAAAACTTATCTGAAGAATCAACATCGCCATCGTTGTCAATGTCTTTGTCTTTTCTGTCATCAAACTTTTTCTTAACAGCGTCTTTGTTAACTGGGTCCATACCTTCTCTTTTTGATAAAGGAGTATTACTAACGGTTGTTCCCGACACTCTACTTACATTTACTTTCTCTGAAGAAGAGCTAGATTTAGTCACATCTCCACCATCAATAGAAGGTGTAGTGTCATAACCTTTTTTCTGTACTTTAGAAAGTATGTCTTTATATTCTCTACTTCTTTTAACTGCAGCTTCACCAGCACTCTCAGCAGAGTTTATATTAGAAGATTTAACGTGTGCTGTAATTCTAAATGACATATCTACATCATCTTTACCTTTACCACTAAAATGATATGTGTCTGTCACAGCATACATTTGTGGTCCACCTTTAGTTGGTCTACCACCGCCAACACCCACTAAGCCACTATTTTCACTTACAACTTTTGCAGCTACATCGCCTATTGAACCTGGTTTATTTTCAAAGTAAGTCTTTCTCTCTAACTTAACATTTGCTTCTTGTTTCTTAATTGTAGGTTGCTCTTTTGCAATTTTTGTAGAAACTGCTTCAAGGCTACCATCTTTTGTTTCAAAATATTTACTCATTATTTTTTCCCCTTTTTTGCAGCTCTAGCCTTCTTTGCCAAGTCAGCGTCCGCTGTGTAATATGCTTTGCCTTTTGTGATGAACGCATTTACTCTAGCAAAAGCCCATTGTTGTGGCGTTGTACCAGGTCTGTGTCCACCTTTCCATGCAGCCATACCTCTATTGTATACTTGTTTTAAAATGCCGTAAGGTATGCCTGACTTTTCAGATTTATTTTTAATTCCTTCAATCTTCTCGTCTATTTGTTGCATTTCTTTTATTCCTTCTTTTTTCTTAACCATGTTAGTTGCTGTTGCATATCTAACAGAGTCACCCTTTTCTTTACCATAACGATCTTTAAAGTCTTTCTTTGGCAACTCATCTGCCATCTTATGTACTTTTTTTACCTGACCTTTTGTCAAGTCTGCTTGAGCAGCAAGGTCTTTTTCAAATTCTTTTGTTTCATTGTCTTCATTTATTTTTTCAACAGAGCTAATTCCCACAGAGCTAACTCTCTTTTTGCCTTTTTGATATTTGTCCATAACTTTTTGTTTAGCTTCAGCAGCGTCTTTAGCACTTACCGTCACTTCAAATTCTTTAGGATTAGGAGCTTCAAAATAATCGACCTCACCCTCAACTCTAAATTTTTCTTCACTCATTGATTGTCTTTTTATTTTATCTTTGATCTGATCCATTTTCATTCCTATATTCTCAATATCGTTCTTTGCGATAGCCATAGGAGTTTTGTTTTTAGGATCACCTTGGTCCATATCTCTTACTTTAGTCTGCAACATCATTTGTCTAGTTCTTAAAGTAGCAAGTCTTTCTTGGTCTGTATCTTCAACAACTTCTTTAAACTTGATGTTGCCTCTTAACATATCTTTTGTGACTTCTATCTCTTTGACACCATCTCTTTTTAATTGTGCCATCTTATCGTTTGCTGACTTCTGGTCTTTATAAGGTACTGCAAATCTTTTTTTGTTTAATGGATCTCTATATCTTACTACAAAGACCTGTGTAAATTCTTCTAGGTTTTCACTAGTTTGTTCTGTCAATAAATGCCATGTTGATCTATATTTACTCATTAGTTATTTACCTTTGCCCCAGCACGCCATTGATAACAAGACCAGTATCGTGCTTTTGTTTTTGGTCCTGGGTTGTCACAATTGTGCCTTGCCCTAAAACTTCTTCGTCTAGCAGGATCATCTCTTTTTATTGATAGTCCTGTTGTATCACCAAATGATACTTTCTTTACTGAATCACCATCTTTGACATATACATAAAACTTTTTAGAACCACCTCTTATTGGGTCATTTAATTTTACTTCTTTGCCTTGATATTGTGCCTCTGTAATTTGTGATGGATATATTCCCCACTCGTTTACTTCTTCAGAAAACTCTTTGAAAGATAGTTTAACACTCTCGTTAGGAGAACCTAAATCTTTCTGCATTTCTGCTTTAGATTTATTGTATTTTCTCTTAAATTCTTCAGCGTCTAATCCACCTTCGTCTTTAGATTTAAGGTCGATAGCGATGTCTTTCATTCTGCCTTCTAGCATATTTTCATTGCTGTCAATCACTTTATTAAACATCTTTTCATAAGACTCTTCTATTTTAGATTGCCAGTCTTCTCCGTATCTTTCCTTATATTTATCTATTGTATCTTTGTCAGTTGCCCATTCCTCTATGTCTTTTAACTCAACTTTCTTCTTCATTTCTTTATCCTTCTCTGCATTAATATTGATTAAATTGTCTTTAGGATTACTTGGTTTATAAGAAGTACCTTGAAAGTTAGGGTCATAATGTTTTTCACCAGGTGTTATAGATGAGGTATACTTTGCATAATCGTGTCCCATATCATATGCCTCAGGTATACCAGTTGGTGTCATTGTAGGATCCTGATTTCTAGTTTTTAATTCACCATACATCTGTTTAAATTTCTTAGTATATTTACTAGGTTTAGTTTTTGCACCTTTATCAGCAGAGGTTTGTTTATATGCGTTAGGGTCATCATCTCTCATTTTAGATTGTCTGTCTAATTGAGATTTATGTTGTTTTGCTTTATCTTTTGATAAACCTTTTACATATTTTTTAGGTAGACCTGTTTCTTTATCTTCAGGTGATTTTTTAATAGAACCACCTTTATCATAATATTTTGGATCTCTTTTGTATTTGTGTTTAGCAATCTTCTTTGCTCTTTCGGCCATCTCGTCTGTGACTACTGGCGTTTCCACAATATCATACAACCACGCTTTTGATAATTTCATATCTTTATCCTCTAAAGTCACATAATTTGTGCCTCTTCTAATAATTATTCCTGTTGTGTTATTACTCACATTGTCAACTATATCTCCTACATCATAAAGATGTTCGGTAATATATTTGTCTCTTAAAACCATGTTATCTAATTCTTCTTTTGTTGACGCTGTTATAAAAGGTTTAAATCTTAATGCACCTGCACCACCATCGTATCCATACGAAGCAGCCAAGTTCATACCTTTTCTTACTTGTTTAAACATATTTTCAGCGTCTTTACTTCTAGCAAAATTACTAGGTAATCCTTGTTTAAACTTTGTGAAATCGTTTGACTTTGCAGCCGATCTCATTTTACTAGCGCTCATTCCTGTTGCACCTTCAGCGTCAGGATCTCTTTCGCCAGCAGACAATACATTTATGTTATCAAAATTATAATAACCATGTCTTGCCTTAACATCATTGTACTTATTCAATGTTGTTTCAAATTCTCTTACTCTATCACTACCTACAACCATAAAAATTTCTGTAAAGTTTTGTTTATAAAGTTCTACTGCAATTTCAAATATTTGATTTGAATTACTAGTCACAACTTGATTTGCATATCTAGGAAATATTCTTTTCATTAATGAAATCTTTTGTCTAAACTTTAATGGGTTCTTATCAGAGTCCTCTGATTTAGATAGGTAAACTCTTTTAACATCTGCTTTTACAGAGTTCATTTTATCCAATAGTTTACCGTGACCTATTGTAGGTGGATTAAATCGGCCAAAGGTAAATACTATTGATTTACCCCTGGCCTCTTTTATTTTTGATAATGATTTCAGTTCTTCTGGTGATAATTTACCATCTTCCATCATCTCTTTCAATTTTTTGAAAAATTTGAGATAATGATACTTTTCTAACATTTTATAAATCACGTTTTTGGGAAGACGATTCTTCACACCAAATTTTCTGATTTCTTCAGGTGACATATCTGCGTCAAAGGAATCTTTACGATCCTGTACGGTCTTGTCACCAATATCAATTAGAGTGTTAATAGAAGATTTAATTTCATTTAACTTATCGGATACTAATTTAGACAAGTTTTCTATATCTGCACTTGACAAATTAGATAACTCCTCATAATCAATCATATCTCTTACGAGTTCACCTTTAACAACATCTATTTCAGAAACACGTTTCTGAAAATCCGCTACGTATTTTTCGGGTTCAAAAGTGCCTGGATCTGGTTTTCGTATAAACGTATTTTTGTCTATATCAAAAGTACCATCTGCCATCTCTCTTGCCTTATTAAATGTAGCAGGATCTATGATGGAAAAGTAGTTGATAGGATGCTCTGTATTAGGTATAGTTTTACCATTTATTTCGCCTTGATACTCTCTTATTTTTTCATGTACCTTTTCTTGTTCTGCTTGTGAACCAGGTATATCAAATAAGATATTTACATCTAGGTCTGCGTCACCTCTATATTGTTTTGTTAGTATTGAACCAATTAAGGTATACTTAACTACTTTACCAAATTTTTCGAAGGTCTTAATACCATCTAATACTTGTTGTCTAACTGATGGTTTAAGTTTAGGATTGCTAGTATCTGCGTTATCAAACACAGGTCTAGCGTATGTTTTTCTAGGTATGTCTATAATAGACTCTTTTAAAAAATCTTTAAATCTCATTTATTCTCCGCCGCCTCCGTTGCCACCAGAGCCATTGCCATTGCCTGCTCCGTTGCCACCGTTGCCGTTGCCACCGTTTCCATTACTATCATCACCATTTCCATTATCTGTATCAGCGTTCTTACTTGTAGTTCCTATTCTACCAAAGTAAGGGTATCTTACATATTTATGTCCTTTAGGTACGCAAACTTGTAGTTTACTATCAAATTTAAAACCATCAGGACACTTTTTGTCTGCAACTAGATTCATAAAATTTTTAAATGTTTCAATCATCTTCTTTTTGCTTTTCTTTCTGAAGCCATCCATCTTTTTGCGATATAACTTTGTATAGGTGTCTTCATATATTTTCTTACTTCTTTACTTACTCTATTCATAGTAAGGGTTGTTAATTCTAAATCTGATTTATTATTATCTACTACTAGAAAGTTTGACATACCAAACAATCTTTGAAATTTACCCATATTAGATTGTACACCATTCCAACTTGACGTAGTAATGTATTCTGGTATTGTTCTTTCCCGTCTAGCATTTCGTGCCAATGCAACTTCTAAACTTGTATTTACAAATACCATATAACAATCATACCCAATCTGTTTTAACATATTAACATTTCTAGCAATCAAATCATAATCTCTACCTGTGCTATCAATTACTAAACCTAATCTTCCTTTTAAGTAAGTTTCTAATTGTGTTATGGCTGTTGTCTTTGCTCTTTGTCTTATAATATTTCTAAAGTATTCTTCTTCATCTGGCATTTTCATTGATAGACCAGCCTTCTTTAAGTTTCTTTCAAAAGCATTATCTGAATTTACAAGTTTTAATCCTGTTCCTGCAAAAGCACTTGAAGTCACAAATGTTTTACCTGAGCCAGGGCCACCTGCTAAAAAGAACGCCTTGAATATACCTGGGTCGTATAGACCTTCGTTTAAATTTTGTATAAAACTATTTACCTTCATTTTCTATCCTCTGTATAATCTCTTTACCTATTATATCAGGTTCACCCTCTGCCCTTATCTGTATGAATCCTGGTTTATCTCTAAAATATTCTACAACAGGTCCTGTTTCTTTTTTATATAAGTCTATTCTATTATTGATAATCTCTTTGGTATCATCTACACGACCTCTTGCAAGTAATCTATTCATAACTTCTTCTCTACTTACATCTAAAAATACTGCATAGTCAACACCTATGTTATTATCTTCCATCGCCTTTACTTGTTCCATGTATCTAGGAAAACCATCTAGTACATAACCGTTAGGTGATTTAGCGACCTCTGCTTGTATTAGGTCTAACACTATCTGATTAGGAACAAACTGACCTTTTGATATGATGTCTTTTACTCTCTTACCTATCTCAGTATTATTCTCAACTTCTTTTCTTAACATGCCACCTGGATAGATGTGATTGATTTGAAAGTGTCTGATTAGATATTCAGTATATGTAGATTTACCTGAACCAGGTCCACCTAACATAACAATACGCATTTGTTTTTGTTCGTATAATTCTCTAAATGTTCTCATCCTTTTATCCAGTTTTTAGATACGGTAAAGTTTGCTGTACTAAACTCTAGTCTGTCAACTAGTTTCACAGCACGACCTAACCTATCTACAGCAACATAACCTTCAGGATTTGTAACCTCAAAGCCATTGCCTCTCTGTATAAAAGTGCCTATTGATTTAATTTGATTCATTTTATTTACTAGATAATTTTTAGTTCTTTGTAATGTGACATAACTTGCTATAGCAAAGTATATCTGATTTTCATATCTGTCAATAAATTTTAAACCCTCATCTCTCTGAGCATTAAATCTATCTTTAGCACTTTGTGTTTTTCTTTTACTAATTTCATCATCTAAAACTTTTGCATAATACTTTCTAAAATTACTTTGTAATTTTTTTACGTTTGCAATAGTCTGACCTCTTCTAATATAATCATTAAAAAATATTTTAAGTCTAGCACCTACTGATAATAAATTAGTCTGTCTTTTCATTAAATCTAAAACGCCTTTACTTTTAGATATTGAACCTGCAGCCATTCTTAATAAACTATCGTATTGGTCTGACTCTAATTCTGTAAATGTAGCAACACCAGATGTGTCTTTATATCCTGCGTCATCAAAAAATACAGCAGATGTTTTTGAAAATCTATTTACATTAACACCAAAGTTTGCTTTTAAATCTGTCATCTTTTTACCTGTATATGATGTATGAAATATTATACCCATTTTAGATTTAAGTATTCTATTTGCTAAATTAGAATCACTAGGTATCGCATATGTGATTGTGTTAGGTGTAAAAGTGATAACCTTCTCACCTCTGATTGTTGCTGTTTTGATTTCGTCTGGTGTATATAAGAAGTCGCCTTGCACAACTCCTTTGATGTTTAATTTTTTAAGTTCTCTTAATGCAACGATTAATTTATCTGCAAGACCACCTGTATGATTTCTTCTTATATCAGCAGGCGTATAATTGATTTTAGGATTTACGTTAAATACAGATTTTGATCCGACAAAGAATTTGCCGTTCTCAGGATTGACACCACAAAATACAGCAGGTGCACCATCCCATTTAACAGATACATTTACTTTTCTACCAGATGAACCGACAAGCATATTTCTTAATGATTTAAGAAATTCTACTGCGTTGATACCACCTTGATATCCGTTATTAATTATTTCGTCTTCTAAATGCTCTAAATGTGTGTTTTTAGATTCATTTAAATATTGTTTAAAACTATACATCTCTCTCCACTATACCCATTATACAAAAAATCACCGCTTTTGTCAAGCGTTATTCCATCAATAAATCGTTGTTTTTCTACTATTTATACTTAAGCAGACCCACACTCTGCCTTCATAATGGTCTCAAAGTCTTTTGCAAGGCCACCTTGAAACTGCGGTCTAGGTGTAAATTTACCTTTGTATCTAACTTGTAAATCTAATATTTTTGATTTACCTCTAACAAGTGTAAGAAATATTTTAGCTGCGTCTGATTTAGCAGATAATTCTTCATTTACTATAACTGCAAACTTATCAGATTTTTGTTTCTTTTCTATTCTAGTTAGACCACATAAGGTTGTTCTTAATGCTTTTACACTTGCAGGTAAAATTTTTACCTCACCTTTAGGTGTCACATCTCCTATACCTGTTATCAAAGCAAAATCAAAATCTTTGCCTTTTATTTTTTTAGCGTCTAATTGTTCAAATAGTTTTGTCTTTAATATTATATTAAGTAGAGTGTCTGCTAATTCATTTGAATATTCATCTACCACACTTTTATATTTACTCCATAGTGGATTATTTTTGTCAGATAATTGTTGATTAACAAAAAATCTCATACTATTTGGATCTTTAGTATTTTCATCTAAATATCCTTTTTTAGATGAAGCATATCCTTTTGTGTCAATGTATCCTTTATCACCAAATTGTTTCTTGTTTATGCCTTTTGATTCATATAGTTCTTTATCACTTAATCTTTTAAAGTTATTAATATCTTTTTCTAATATTATTTTTTTCTTTACTGCTTTCTTTACTAAACCTGAAAAATATTTAATTCTTAAATCAAGTATTTCTTGTTTTAACTTGTCGTATTTTTTACCTTCAAAGACACTAGAAAAAGCTTTGTTTATAAGTGTTGGGTCAGCAGCTTTGACATCTTTTTTTTTCTTTAAAGATACACCAAAAAACTTTTTTTTATCTGCTGAAACTATTATATCAGATGAATTGTAATCTTCAAAACCAAAAGCACTAACTTTAAAGGCTTCTACGTCCTTAGGAAATATATTACCTGTCATATAGACGGTTAATTTACCTGACGCTTTATTCATGTATTTTCTAATACCCTTAGCGGCAGACACACCTACGGCCATATCTTTAATGAATTTATCAGTTAGTTTTGCAGAAAATCCTTGAAAGGTTTTTTCGTCACCGAATTGAATATCTTTTTTAGCTTTTACTATCTTCTTGCCATTGTTGATTAATTTTTGTAAATCTATTGAATTTTTTACTTTATCCAAAGTTGACAAATCAGATTGTAAAGCAACTGCTGTCATTATTTCAGACGCTTCGTAAGCCATAGTTTTCTCTCCTATGTGCTATTTATGTACGACTACGACCTCTTGTTCTAGGAGCTGCGTTATACCTTGACTTACCATTATCTAATAATTTTTCTTTGTCATCTCTACAATCAAAGAATGGTGGGAACCCAAAGATACCAAATGTTTTATGTTTGTTTTGAAACTTAACAACTGGTTTAACATCTTCCTCAAAGAAAGACTCTTTTAAAACTAATTTACTAGGCATTTCTACAGCACGCCATAGTATGTTCTTACCTTTCTTTATCATTTCAGTTTTGTAATATACAGATGGACTTTTTTTTCTTATCTGTTTTCTCATATTTTAAATCCTGAAAACTTATCATAAGCACTCTCAGCAGGTTGAGGACCTGATGGTTCATTTAATTGTTTTTCTGTTTCTTGGTTACTATCTACAATTTGTTGAGCAGATTGTTCTACATCATACAATCTCATTTTTGCCCTATCTACACCTAATATAAAAGCACGATTAAGACCTGGGTCATTATATCTATTCTTTAATTGTTTAACTTTCATTTGAGATAGTTCTTCTAAATCTTCATTAGATATTAAAGCAAACATAAAGTCAGCAGTTGCAGGAAGACCAAAACTTTCTGAGGTATCTTCTAATCCTACATCACTCGACATATAACCAGTTCTAGTTGTTTGTGTAGCAGAAACAATAGGCACATTATACGTCACAGCAAGGCCTCTTAATTCTTCAGCAATTGCCTTGATATAAAAATATGAAGATATATTACCACCTTTAAATCTACTAGATGAACATATATTTAAATAGTCAATGAATACTATATCTGGTTTAAATGATTTCTTTAATGCAAGTTCATCAATCAAATTTTTAAAATGACCTGTATGAGCAGAAGCAGTAGGATATTCTTTGATAATTAATTGACCTTGTACCTTACTTTGCATTTTCTTAATCTTGTCATCATAAAACTTCTTAGGCATATCATAAAGTTCATCAATCGTCACGTCTAATAAGTTAGCGTCAATTCTTTCTGCGATACGTTCTTCAGCCATCTCTAAAGTAATATACAATACATTCTTACCTTGAGTTATCATAGAAGCAGCCACATGACACATGAATAGAGATTTACCTACACCTGTACCTGCAAGTGCCACATTCAAAGTCTTAGGTGGAAGACCACCTTTTGTTATACGATTAAAATATTGTAAATCAAATTTAAGACGTTCTTCAGTTCTATGATAGTAGTCGAATCTTTCATCTGATTGCTCGACATAGTTATGACCAATATGCTGGTCAAAAGAAACAGCAAGAGCCTCGCTAAGGATGCTCGGAATCGCCTCTGGAGATAATTGTTTATCTTTGCCATCTATAATCTTAATACCTTTTAATACAGCATTATATACAGCACGGTCTTTGCAAAACTTTTCAGTAGTATCTAATAACCATTGTTGATCTACATTAGACTCAGTTTGCAAACTATTCAATAATTGTTTTGATTGTTTAAATTCTTCCTCTGTAATATTCTTTAGATTTGATAACTCAATTGTCAGAGCTTCTCTTGTAGGAAGATTATTATATTTTACTATGAAATTATTTATCTGTTGAAATACAATTATTTCGGTTCTATCTCTAAAAAATTCCTCTTTTAAAAAAGGCACAGCCTTACGAGCAAATTCTTCGTTGTATATGAGATTAGATAAAATTGTTAATTCAAACTTCTCATTTAAAATTGATGGTGCCATTTTCTAATTGTTTCTCCATTACTTCTATTAATATATCGCCAATGTATTGCCTAAATTCCTCTGATTGTGTTTCAACATTATTAGGATTCTTTTTTATTTCATAAGTAAATTTTAAAGGCAATTGTCCATTTGCATTTTCTTCGGATGCAAATTTAACATTTGTATATGTGTATATTATATCAGAATATGGCGCTTCTGTCAACTTGATACATGAAAAATCATCTACATCACGTTGAGCGAAAACGTATTTTTTATTCTGCACCATAGAGAAATTCTTTTTTGGCTGCCTCGTCAATTTTAGAGAGAACATCTTTAGTAAAGAATTTATCAGGCTCATTATTGATAGTCTTTGCATATTGTTTTGTGCCATCGGGTAATTCTATTCTTGTTGAAACAGATTTAAATATACCATGTTTAATTGCTAAGTCTAGCAAT
>Ga0163179_10003308_pt1 | contig 10975 bp, 7 predicted proteins | sample AtlANTMetagenome_FD_109643 | JGI IMG/M metagenome (GOLD analysis project Ga0163179, IMG submission 109643) | Marine eukaryotic phytoplankton communities from the Atlantic Ocean - Atlantic ANT 2 Metagenome | ecosystem: Environmental > Aquatic > Marine > Oceanic | place: North Atlantic Ocean... | reverse complement strand
TTGGTCTGCCTGCGATTATTCGGCCGTCATTTACGCTGGGTGGTGCCGGGGGTGGCATCGCCTACAATGTGGATGAGTTCCGTAAGATTGTGTCCTTGGGGCTCGACTTGTCTCCGACCACCCAGGTGTTGGTCGAGGAAAGTGTGATCGGCTGGAAAGAGTTCGAGTTGGAGGTCATGCGGGATTTGGCGGACAACGTCATCATCATCTGCTCGATTGAGAACTTCGACCCCATGGGAATCCACACCGGAGATTCGGTGACAGTGGCTCCTGCGATGACACTTTCAGACTGGGAGTACCAACGACTTCGCGACATGTCGCTTGCCATTATTCGCAAGATTGGCGTGGAGACCGGTGGTTCCAACATCCAGTATGCGGTGAGTCCGGAAAATGGTGAGGTCCGGGTCATTGAGATGAACCCGCGGGTCAGCCGCTCTTCCGCTCTCGCCTCGAAAGCCACAGGCTTTCCGATTGCCAAAATCGCAGCCCAGCTCGCAGTGGGGCTTACCCTCGATGAGATTCCGAATGACATCACCAAGGTGACGCCGGCGAGTTTTGAGCCTTCTTTGGACTATGTGGTCGTGAAAATCCCCCGCTGGAACTTCGAGAAGTTCGACGTGCCGAGCTCTGCTTTGGGCACATCGATGAAGTCCGTGGGTGAGGTCATGGGGATTGGTGGAAGCTTCTCGGAGGCACTGCTCAAAGCGATTTCCTCCTTGGAGGGTGGCTATGGATATGCGGCGGAATGGACCGATCAGGAGATTCGGGAAAACCTCGCGATTGCTACGCCGGATAGAATGGCTGCTGTGTTCGAGGGAATGCGTCGCGGCATTGATGTATCGGACATCTACCAACTGACCGGGATCGATCGGTGGTTCCTCACGGAGTTGTCCGGCATTCTGGCCTTGGAGCAACAGTTGGATGGTCGCTTCCTCTCCACGGTGAGTCGAGAAGAACTCCATCGTGCCAAGCGCATGGGGATGCCGAATGAGCATCTTGCGCGCCTTCTGGCCTGTAAGGAAAGCGATATCTCTGCGCGACTCGTGGCGGAGGGAATCCGGCCGGTCTACAAGCGGGTGGATACCTGCGCAGCGGAATTTGAGTCCCACACGCCGTATCTCTACTCCACCTATGAGGAGGAAGATGAGGCGGGTGAATCAGAGAGTGATCGTGTAATCATTCTCGGAAATGGCCCCAATCGGATCGGTCAAGGTCTGGAGTTTGATTACGCCTGCTGTCATGCGGCCTATGCCGTGAATGATGCGGGATTGACCTCCATTATGATCAACTGCAATCCAGAAACCGTGTCCACGGACTACGATACTTCCGACAAGCTCTACTTCGAGCCCATTACGGTCGAGCATGTCCAGGCGGTGATCGAGCGTGAGCAGCCACGTGGTGTCATTCTGCAGTTTGGCGGACAAACGCCGTTGAAGTTGTCGCACAGCATTGGGCCGATTCTCGGTACGAGTGCGGATGCGATTGACCTCTGCGAGGATCGGGATCGCTTCAATTCACTGTTGTCGGAGCTAGATATCCGCCAACCTGAAGGTGCCCTCGCGCTGAGTGCGAGTGAGGCTCAGGAAAAGGCGAATGGGTTGGGCTTTCCATTGCTTGTGCGCCCTTCCTATGTACTGGGTGGTCGGGCAATGCGAATCTGCTACGACCAAGAGGATTTCAGTGAAGCACTCCACGATGCCATGGAAGCCTCGGGAGAGCACCCGGTCTTACTCGATCGTTTCTTAGAGGGAGCCGTCGAATACGATGTGGATGCTCTCTGTGATGGTGAAGAAGTCTGGATTGCTGGAATTATGGAGCACATTGAGGCAGCAGGCGTGCACTCTGGTGATTCAACAGCGGTGATTCCGCCTGTGATTCTCAGCGATGAGAACCGGGATGAGATTGTCGACATTGTGCGACGCATTGCACTCAAGCTCAACGTCATCGGGCTGGTGAATGTACAACTCGCTGTGCAGAATGGTGTGCCCTATGTCATTGAGGTGAATCCACGCGCTTCTCGAACCGTGCCGTATGTCTCCAAAGCCACAGGCGTGCCAGTGGCTCGCGTGGCGACACGCCTGCTTCTGGGTGAGAAGCTCTCTGAGATTGAAAACCTCGAGAAAAAAGGACAAGGGTTGTATTTCATCAAGGCACCTGTGTTTCCTTGGCAACGCTTTCCTGGCTCCGATGTAGTGTTGGGACCGGAGATGCGCTCAACGGGTGAGGTGATGGGTGTGGGCAGCACTTTTGGTGAGGCCTATGCCAAAGCCTTGATGGGTGCAGGCATGGCACTGCCAGAAGAGGGCGGAGTATTCCTCTCGATTCGTGATGAAGACAAGGCCGGTGTACCCAGGATCGCTACTCAACTTCTTGAGATGGGCTTTGAGATCTTTGCAACCACCGGAACGCACCGTTTTCTTGGGGAACAGGGAATCGCTTCCACTCATGTGTACAAGGTGAAAGAGGGGCGGCCCGATATTGTGGATCACATCAAGAATGGTCGAATCCAACTCATGATCAATACGCCCATGGGCAAGAAAGGTGTGCTGGATGAGCGGGCAATGCGCCTCGCTGGACTCCGATATGCGGTACCTTGCATTACGACGATGGAAGCCGCAGATGCGGTCATCGCGGCGCTCAAGACGGTTCGCGCCGAGGAGATGGGCGTTGTGAAACTGCAGGAAATCAACTAGCTCGGACTTTGAACTTGGCGGGCTGACCTGTACAATCGGTGCATCCTTTGGCGATTGGGATGGCACATGCGGTTTGTTGGGGTTTTAGGTCTTTCTGTGATTACTGCCTGTGGTACGGGCAAAATCGAGTTGTCGGATACCGGGATTCCGAGTGACGACACTGGAGTGTCGGGTCGAGATTGTCCGGCGATGGAGTTTTCAGACGCCACACTGGCTTGGACGGGAAGTGCAGCAGGCACACCGGCCTATCAGACGGTGACGCTGACCAACTTTTGTACCAGTGGTGAGGATTTAGAGGTCTTTTCAGTGGTCGGCGATACAGCGTTCTTCTTGGAAGAAGACACTATCTTGGTTCCGCCTGGAGAAAGTCTTGATTTGGTGATTGCCTTCAATCCGAGCGATTACGATTTGCATGAATCAGAGCTGAGTATGACCACCAATGAAAAGGGGTCGCCAAGTTATTCGGTGAGTTTGAGCGGTCGTGCCCAGCCGGACATGGACGGTGATGGATACGAGGCCGTTGCGACCGGCGGAGACGACTGTGATGATGCCAACCCCGAGGCATACCCAGGTGCTGAAGAAGTGTGGTACGACGGCGTGGATCAAGATTGTGATGGCGCCTCCGATTACGACCAGGATGGGGATGGGTTTGACCATGATGGTTTTGGTGGCACGGATTGCGATGACGAGAATGCGGATGTGAATCCAGAGACAACGGAGATCTGGTATGACGGCGTGGACCAAGATTGCGATGGTCTGTCAGATTACGATCAGGACCAAGACGGCTACGACTCCGATGCGCATGATGGTGACGATTGTGATGATCAAGATGCGCTGATTAATCCTGGCGCGACCGATAAGTGGTACGACGGCGTGGATGCGGATTGCGCAGGTAATTCGGACTTCGATCAGGACGGCGATGGTGGCGATGCGGCGACCTACGGCGGAGATGACTGTGATGATTTCGATGCCAGCGTGTACTACGACTCCGGTGAGGTGGCCCAAGATGGCTACGATGATGATTGCGATACTCTGGTGGACGAAGATTATCTGACAGAGGGCGACATCATTGTCTCCGAGTTGATGGTCAATCCTGATGAGGTGTCGGATTCCGATGGTGAGTGGCTGGAGGTCTACAACACCTCGCAGGCGGACATCGATTTGATCGGCTGGACGTTGTCGGGATCGGACGGAGATAGTGTCACGATTGCAGATCGCACCGTTGTATCTGCGGGTGGTTATGCCGTGCTTGGTACCAACAGTGACAGCAGCCAAAATGGCGGTGCTCCTGTAAATGCAGCCTATGCATATGGAAGTTTCAAACTGACCAACGATCGGGATGATCTTGCCCTGAGCGCGGGTGGCCTATCGGTGTTCTCGATGGCGTATGACAAGTCAGACATCGACATGAAGAAAGGGGTCAGTATCAATCTGGACCCTGCGTATTTGGAGCAGGTGTACGCAGAGGACATTGGCTATTGGTGTTCATCGTCGTCGGTCTTTGGAGATGGAGATAGCGGTACACCAGGCTCTGAGAACGATGGGTGTTGGGACAATGACTTCGATGGGGATGGCTTCAGCCGAAATGATGGGGACTGTGATGAATCGGATGTGAGTATCAATCCCGACGCGACGGAAACGTGGGACGGCATCGACAACGACTGCGATGAAATGACGGACAATATCTACGTTGCCGATGAAGCGGTGGGGTATGTCAATGGCCAATATGGAGACTACCTGGGCTATTGGCAGGGGCTTGCTTTGGGGGATCTCGATGGCAGTGGCAGCTTTGATATCGTGACCGGAGGAGTCTTCACCCAAGATTACTACTACGATGGAAACTTCCACGTGATCGATGGCAGTGCCTACAATGGCTATGCCGGTGCGGCGAGTGATAACGACTACGCTTTCATTGAGGGGGCGTCCTACTACAACTACATGTCCTACTTGCCCAGTGAGTTGGGGGATCAAGATGGGGATGGCATTCATGACCTCTTTGTGGTGGCCTCAGACAACCTGTATGCCAACTATGGGAACTATGCAGGAGGGGTGTTTTTTGGGAGCACAAACTTCTATGGAAACTACGGTATTGGCGATGCGGATGTGTTGTTTACCGGTGCTAGTTCCTATCAACTCCAGCACACAGCGCTCTCCCAGTTCGATGTAGATGGGGATGGACTGGATGAGGTGTTCTATGCCGACTTTGGAGACAATTCCTATGCGGGCATTCTCTATGGCATGCAGGGCGCTGCACTGACTTCAGGCAGTACTTATTCATGGCCGACCGATGCGGATTATCGTTGGGAGGCAGCGGATAAGGGGGACCAACTCGGCAATGGCTTAGGTGGAGGCGATGTCGATTCGGATGGCTATGATGACCTTTTGGTGTCCGCTCCGTATGGAGACCAAGGCACAAGTGATAGCGGTTCAGTCTATCTGATTCTCGGAGGTGGGACGTCTTCAGCGGACAGCGATCCAGAGCGCGACGCGGATGTCATCTTTTATGGGGATGATTCGAAAGATTATTTGGGCCTCTACAGTACCTCGGTTGTGGGTGATTTTGATGAAGATGGCAATGCGGACGTTGTGATTGCATCGATGGAGCAGAATGAGGTGTATTTCTTCTCCGATGCCACTCAACTCTCCGGCAAAGTCAACACCAGCTCTGCTGACGCAACGATCCAGGGAGACGGCCCTTCTGCATTTGGTCTGACACTTGCTGTTGGAGACGTGGATGGAGATGGGTACGATGATCTTGTGGTCGGAGCACCTGATTACACCGGTGTCTACTATGCGGCCTATTACGCGGACGAGCCGGGAGCGGTGTATGTGTTCACGGAAGACTTGAGCACCTATAGTAGTGCGTCGGATGCCGATGCTCACTTTCTTGGTGCGAGTGTTTCAGACACATTCGGGATGTCCTTGACCGTGGGCGATATCTCCGGAGATGGCAAAGATGACATCATCGCCGCAGCGCCAGCGGAGTGGTCGAGCTATGGGCGGGTGTGGATTCTTGAGGCCCCTTAAGCCTTGAAGACTATTCGCCGATTTTTCTCTCGTCAGAAGTTCATCACAGGGTAAAGCCAAATCGTGTCTCACCATTTTGTCGCTACTACAAGCAAAGGTCTGGAACCCATACTGGCGGAAGAGCTGCGGGCGATGGGGGTAGGGGTCGATGCGGTAGGACGTGGTGTGGTCTACTTTGTCGGAAAGCTGCAGGCTGGCTACCGGGCATGTCTCTATTCGCGTATTGCGAGTCGGGTGATTCTCCGTCTCGAGCGAGGAAGGGTGGATTCACCTGAGGCAATCTATGCCTTGGCCTCCGAGGTGGATTGGGCAACGCATTTGGATGCCTCGCAAAGCATATTGGTGGATTTCGTGGGTCGCGGAAAGGGGATCTCGAATGCGGTTTTTGGCGCACAGAAGGTCAAGGATGCCATCGTGGATGCGGTTCGAACGCCATCCGGTGCACGTCCTGATGTGGACTTTGATCGTCCAGATGTTCGGATTAGTGCGCATTTGAATCGGGGTAGTTTGACCCTCGGAATCGATCTTTCTGGACAAGCACTGCATCGCAGGGGACACGGTCGTCAAGCTCAAGGTGCGCCGTTGAAGGAGAACCTGGCCGCGGCGATCTTGTGGATGGGTCGCTGGCCTGACTTGGCCAAGGCAGGAGCTCCACTTTTTGATCCGATGTGTGGCTCAGGCACTTTTCTTAAGGAGGGCTTGGGAATTGCGCAGGATAGGGCGCCGGGTTTGGCTCGCCAGCGCTGGGGATTCAGCAATTGGAAAGCACACGAGCCTGAGGTTTGGGCGCAATTGCGTCAAGAAGCACAGGAGAAATCACGTGCGGGTCGAAAGAATCCAGTGCGGATTTTTGGGCGTGATAGCGACTCCCGGGCCATCGCCAATGCGGAAGAAAACATTCGGCAAGCTGGCGGACTGGATGGAGTAAGTCTGGAGAAAGGCCTGCTGTCAGCCTCGAGCCCACCGCCGCTTTCTGGTTTGGAAACCGAGGGCCTTTTGGTGTGCAATCCGCCCTATGGCCGTCGATTAGAAGACGAAGAGGGTGCGCTCGCGCTGCACCGCGAACTCGGCAATGTCTTGCGTCGCCGATTCCTAGGATGGCGGGCGATGGTCATTACCGAGCAGGGTCCGATGGCCAAGGCGATTGGACTCAAAGCTTCACAGCGCGTGCCGGTCTTCAATGGTCCAATTGAATGCCGTGTACTGGAATATGGCATTTCGCGGAAAAAGGTCGCCCGCGATCAGGGGTAATCAGACGTGCCGAATCACGATGACGGACACGTCGTCATCCACCGCAAAACTCGACACGGATTCAAGGATTCCTTCCAAGATGTCCTCGGCGGTTCGTCCGGTACTCTCTTGGAGCAAGGACACTAAGCCTTCGTTCCCGAGCATGACACCATCTTTCTGAGCTTCGGTGATGCCGTCGGTGTAGAGCAGCAGCACGTCACCGCTATCTAAACGAAACTGGCCAACCGGCAGATTCTCATCGATGTTGTGCATGAGTCCGAGCCATGTACCGGTGCTTTGGATTTCTTCCACCGTGTTGGTCTCAGCGCGTCGAATAAAGAGGTCTTGATGCAGGCCTGCAAAGTGGTAGGTACCGTCGGGGTCGCGTCGTAGTGCCGAGAGCGTCATGTACTTTTGTTCTCCCAAGCGCCGCATATTTTCGACGAGCGTGCTGTTTACGCGGGCTAAAAGTACGTCTGGATCAAGATCCGGGTGGGCTTGGAGTTCGGTCTGCACTGCAGTCTGACACATCATCATGATCAGGCCGGCGGGTACGCCGTGACCTGAGACATCTCCGATCAAGACCCAGTCGTAGTCTCCGACATTCAGCACATCGTAGTAGTCACCTCCTACGATTTCTGCCGGATACATGCTGGCAGCAACATCACATCCGTGGAGAAGCGGCTTGGCAGGCACAAGTGCAGTTTGGATCCGAGTGGCCAATTCCATCTCACCCCAAAGCGATGAGAGTGCATCGTCGAGTTCAGCGGTTCGTTGGATGACTTTTTGTTCTTGAAGAAGCGAGAGCTGTCGATAGCGATACAGCGTGATGATCAAGGCCACCAAGAAGATGAGCGACCATGCATAGAGCACCATTCGGTATAGGGATGTGGCTTCTACATCGACTAAGAACGCGCGCTCATAATCGGACTGCGCGTTTTCGAGGATGGACGAAACTTCCGACGAGCGTATCTTTTCAAGATTCTTGTTGACCAGATTGATGTAGTTGGCATCCCACTCCTCTTCGCGATTGATCATGGATTGAATGCGCAGGGAGTTGTTGTTCTTGAAACCTTCAATCTCTTCGAGTTGGAGTTTGACCGCTTTTTGCAGGCTAAGGATTTCTTCCTGCAGGTTCTTTTCTACGCCTCCGAGGCTTTGTGCCATGCGGTGCAGTAGGGCATCGGTGTGCGCTCTTAGCTCTTTTGCCTCAATATCAAGTATCGCGTAGTTCTCGCTGTCATCGTAGGTGAGAGAAAGACTCTGCTTGATGAGATTTGCGTTGGCCTTCTCCGCATCGTGGATGGTGCCGATGACTTCATTGTGCGTTGAGTGCGGCGGTAGTCGGGCCTTCTGGAAGAGAAAAGCGAGCATGCCAATGGTCAGTGCGATGGCTGCGAACCACTGGATTCGCGTACTCCAACTAAGCCTCATTGGGCCTCAATCTGGAAGTTTGTCCATCCGGATGCCAGTGTCGAGAGTGACGAAAAAGACAGGCGCTGCCAGTCCTTGGACTGGTCATAGGTCACTCGGACTTCTGTAGCGGTTCGTGCTGCTTCCTGTAGAAACTGAAAGATAGGCATGAAGGAGGAAGAGTTCATGTATTCAAAAGAGCAGAAGTCTACATGAACACGTTGATTACTCAGCAGCGGCATCAAGTCTTCAAACCACGGTGTGAGTACGGTGGCCGGATGGCGACGATCGCTTTTCCCGAGGAAACACACCGTGAGGCCGTGATGGTTGGCTTCAGCGGTAATCTTCAGTGCATCTGCTTCGTAAACGCTCATCCGATTTTTCGTTCCGCCACGATGGTTAATACGGTGTCTGAATAGGAATGGTTCAACGCACAACCGCCGTCTGTGGCGACACGGAGCAACCCAAGCTGACTAGGTCCTGTGATTTTGCCCTCAATCAACTCTCTGAGCCGGGCCAAGGAAAGTTCTCGAGGATCAGTCGAGTCCGCGATTTGTCCGAGGATGGTCTGCACGGCGTCGAGGTTGTTGTCACTGGAAACTGCGTTGTGGGATGCGATGGAGAACTGGTCGTCTTGAATCTCGAAAGAGACAAAGCCGACAGCTTCGCCGTCCAAGGGTGCTCCGTATTTGACGATGTTTTCGGTCAACTCGCTGGCCACCATGATCGCTGCATCGCGCACGGGAGCGTCGAAATTTGAGAAGAGCATGCCGGTTTCTAAACGGATTTTTCCGACCGAATCCCAGACAAGTGGAATTTCAATACGACGGGAAAGGTTGTTCTGGTTCTCGACAGTCATGGAAGTACCCTAATGCGTTTGGCCGTTAAAGGTGAGGTGGCGCAGGGTATCGCAAGATCGGTGGGGATCTCAATGGGTCTTTGTGTCGTTTTCATTTCTTTTGGCGAAATTTTGTTGAGTACCGTTGAGTTTGTGCCTTGAATGCTCGAATTCCGCTATGCTGGAGTCGATTGGGACCAGCAATGTTGTTTTTGTTTTTCTTGCAGATCGCGTGGGCAGCGGAGCCAGAATATGGGCGCAACTTTGTGGTGTCCTTCAAGGATGTGGAGCAACGGCTCGATGGTCGTTCTCCCGTTCTTCGTGTGGAGTCGCAAAACGGACTGTTTTCTTCGTCCGTTTCCTTGTTCGATGATGGTCAGAACTCAGACGAAGTCTCCGGCGACGGAGTCTACAGCGGAACGGTGAATGAACTCCCGAATCCCCCAATGCGCGTCTGGGTGGAGAGTGCTGACGGTGCGCTTCTTTGGGAAGACGGAAGTTTTTTGCTTCCCGGGCAGTTGGACCGTCCAGCACTGCGTCTGGAGATGCAGGCAAATGGGGTGAGTGGCGGATTGGAAGGGCATCAATCGACCCGCGATGCGACCAAGAGCGCTTGGTTGTCGGAAATCGAGGAGCCCAAAGACAGAAGTTTGTTGTGGGCACTGCTGGGTTTGGCGGGCGGAGTGTTGTTGCTTGTCGGTTTGGATCGCTTGGTGGGGAAATGGTCGATTCGGGCGTGGTGGAAGCGTATACAAGCCCGACGCTCGGCACGTCCTAAGCGGGGTAAAGCTTGGAAGCTGGGTGAAGGTTTGCCAGAGTTTAGAGATGGATTGCAAATTTGGGTGTCTGAGCACAGTTGGAGTACGCTTCGCGCCAAGCTTGTGCCAAACAGCCACGGCTTGGGACTCGTTTTCTGGGTGCCAAAAGAGTCGGAGGGGGTGGACTTGGACACATCGGTTGTGATCTGGGACAAAACACCGCCTTCTGCTGGCGAAGTGCTCTCTTGGCGCAACCAATTCCATTTGGGTCTGGATGCCTCACCGGTGTTTATCGAGAGCTTGGATGCGCTTTACCATGGTGACTTTCAGCGGTTGGATACTCTGGAAGATCTGGCTGAAATGGCCAGTGGCCCAGTCATTCTCCTGAGTCGAAAAGCCGACCTGCCTGCGGATCTTCCGGAAGAATGGGTGACGCCGACAGAGGAGTTGGAAGGGCTTTTATAAGCAGCTCAGGATCGGCATCCGGCTTGAACGCTTCTTGAGCGATACTGCGTCGCCAGTGGCGGGCGCCGGGAATGCCGTTGAAGAGATTCTGGAGATGTCGGGCAATATGACCAAGTCTGGCGCGAGGGTCGGTCGCAAGGACGTCCTTGGCGTACTCCACCATGGACGCAACAACATCGTGTCGGGTGAGGTTTCGGCTTGGTTGCCCAAAGAACTCCGCGTCAACAGTTGAAAACATCCATGGGTTTTCATAGGCTGCTCGCCCGAGCATGACGGCATCCACAACGTCTAGTTGTTCCCGAACCGTGTCCCAGTCGGTGAAGCCGCCATTGATTTCAATCGGAAGCTCAGGGTTTTCCGTTTTGAGACGATGGACGTCGCTGTATCTCAGTGGGGGAATGTTTCGGTTTTCCTTGGGTGAGAGGCCGTTGAGCCAGGCCTTCCGGGCGTGGACAGTGAAACGATCGCTACCTGCTTTGGCGACAATACGGACGAAGTTCAGCATGTCTTCGTAGCGGTCTAAGTCATCGATTCCAATGCGATGTTTCACG
>Ga0163179_10003303_pt1 | contig 10980 bp, 9 predicted proteins | sample AtlANTMetagenome_FD_109643 | JGI IMG/M metagenome (GOLD analysis project Ga0163179, IMG submission 109643) | Marine eukaryotic phytoplankton communities from the Atlantic Ocean - Atlantic ANT 2 Metagenome | ecosystem: Environmental > Aquatic > Marine > Oceanic | place: North Atlantic Ocean... | reverse complement strand
GTCGGCCCGTTTAGCGACCGGCAAGACGCCTGTCAACCTTTCAACTGCTGATATGAAGGATTGCGTTGTAGACACCCACGGCGAATGAGAAGCATGCCAGCGAGAAAAGCCCGAAGAGTCCGAGGCGATTCCCGAGTCTTTCAAGCCGTTCTTCTTCTTCAGGAGTGAGTTGGTTTTCCCAGAAAGCTTCTCGTGGATTCATCACCCGATGCATCCATCGCGCACCGATTTTAGGGCTCGCAAGCAGCATAAATACCGCGGTGGCGAACACGACGTTGCATAGAATCAAAGCACTGGCGACAAAGCTGGACATCTCAATACGGTCGGGTCATGAGGGGTGAGGTAGGAGATATCCTATCTAAGTTGGAAGGACACCGAGATGAATTCTGCTGTTGTCTGTATTTTCGTGTTGGCTGCGTTCGCGTTGGCGTTCCGCTTTTATGCGCGCTGGCTTGCTGAAAAAGTCTTTGAACTCGACGATAGCCGACAGACACCCGCTCACACTCATGAAGATGGGGTGGATTATGTGCCGACCAACAAGCATGTGCTTTTCGGGCATCACTTCTCCTCCATTGCAGGCGCGGCTCCGATTGTTGGGCCAGCGGTGGCGGTCATCTGGGGTTGGGTGCCTGCAGTCTTGTGGATCGCATTCGGTGTGGTCTTTGCTGGTGCGGTGCACGACATGGGGGCTTTGGTCATCTCTATGCGCCATGGTGGGCGCTCGATTGGTGATGTGACCGCATCGGTGATTGGGCCCCGGTCGAGGGTGCTTTTCTTACTCATCATCTTCTTTTTGACGACGATGGTTCTAGCGGTTTTTGCCTTCGTTATCGGTATGCTCTTTACGATGTACCCAGGCGCGATTTTGCCGGTCATGGTCGAAATCCCCGTTGCGTGTCTCGTGGGCTGGTGGGCCTATAAGAAGAGTGGGAATCTGCTGGTTCCGTCCATTGTGGTGTTGCTGCTGCTCTATGTGCTGATTTATGTCGGGGCACAGACCGCAGACACGGCCCAGTCGATACAGGCTGATTTGTTTGGGGCTCAACGAAGCGATCAGGTCTTGGGTTGGTGCTACTTGCTCTTGATTTATTCCTTTGTGGCATCGGTGTTGCCTGTTTGGTTGCTGCTTCAACCCCGGGATTTCATCAATTCCCATCAGTTGATTGTGGGATTGGGCGCCTTGATTGTGGGACTCATCATTGTGAATCCCCCCATGGATGTTCCTGCATTCCAGGCTTTTGTTCCTATGGATGCACCTCCTGAAGGTGCTGCCGTGGATGGGGTTGGGTCCGGAGGTACAAAGCATTGGTTTCCACTTCTTTTTGTGACCTTTGCCTGCGGGGCTGTGTCGGGCTTCCTTGGTCTGGTGAGCTCGGGGACGACCGCGAAACAGATTGAGAAAGAGTCGGATGCCAAGTCCATTGGGTACGGCGCAATGCTGGGCGAGGGTACCTTGGCTTTGTTGGCGACACTTGCGGCGACTGCTGGTTTCGCTACCGTTGCGGACAAGGGATGGCACGAACACTTTGGTAGTTGGGAGGCTGCAAACGGTTTGGGTGCGAAGCTGACTGCTTTTGTGGATGGGTCTGGTGTGTTCCTGGGTGGGCTCGGGATCGCAGCGAGTGTGGGAACCGTGGTGGTGGCTGTTCTGGTGATTTCCTTCGCGGCGACCTCTTTAGATACTGCGACTCGGATTCAGCGCTTTGTGGTTCAAGAGTTGGGGGAGATCTATAAAATCAAGCCGCTGACCAATCGCTATGTTGCAGGGCTTGTTGCGGTGGGAAGTGCACTGTTTTTGCTTCTTGCCGCCTCTCCGAAAGGGCCGGGGTCGGGTGGGTTGGTCTTGTGGCCGCTCTTTGGCGCAGGCAACCAACTCTTGGCGTGTCTGACGCTTCTGGTCATCAGTATTTGGCTCAAGCAGTTGGGGAAGAACTACTGGATCACGCTGATTCCCGCTGGACTCTTAGGTCTGGTGACCTGTGTGGCGATGAGCATCAATGTGCAGAACTTTTATGCTGCGGAGAATTGGATGCTCTTGAGTATTGCCGGAGTGATTGTCGTCTTGGAGTTGTGGATTGTACTCGAGGGTATTTCTGCGTTCCGGGAAAGAAAAGAGAGCACCTGACGCTTTTCTGACGAACCTTTCTGTGCGGTGAGGTGTCGGATGTAGTTGGAGGTTAGCGATGTCTCCTCGTCCCGTCTTAGTTTTGTTGTCTGCCGTCTTGGGTGTGTCGGCGGCGTGTTGGTTGATGATGACTCCAGCGGAGTCGTCAACGCCGTCTTTCGTCGTTGAAAAACCAGTGGTGAAAAAGAAGTCCAAGCCCAAGCGTCCTGTCTTGCGACGGATGGTTGAACCCACAGTGTTTGAGGATGTTCTGGAGGACTCTTCCCCTCAACAGCCAACGAGCTCGTTGATTGAAGAGCAAATCGATAAAGCGCTTGCGGCCATTGATGAAGAAGGTCTCGAAGCAGGTATTCTCTGGGTGCGGATCGTGGATAAGCGAGGGGAGGCTATACCGGATGCTTCTTTGTCGCTCCAGAACTGTATTGAGGACATTCGTGCCTCTCCGGAGGACTACGTGGACAGCTATTCTGGAAGCTATCATGCGGTCCGAGAGGGCGATTTTTGGATTCCGCTCTTGCGAGGGTCCTGTCGTATTACGGCGTCACGTCCATCTGGACGTTTGTATTCCCGGGTCTCGCAGGATGTGCGGATTCGACCGGGGGAGGTGGAGCGTGTGTTCATTGAACTGGAGGATGAGAAGGGAGGATTGGGTTTTCACTTCATGGCCGATGCGGATGGTTTTCAGGTCATCGCTGTATTCAAGGATACGCCTGCATGGGATGCTGGTTTGAGAGCAGGTGACCGAATTCGAAAGATCAATGGCAGGTCGGTGGAAGGAATGTCGACATCCGATTTCGTAGATCTTTCGACCGGTGTGATTGGTGAATCCGTTGTTTTGTCGGTGTTTCGGGATTTGGGGTCTGCGGGTGCGCAGTTCATTGGGATGAAGATGGAGCGAGAGTATTTGCCGGAAGATCTCGAGATGGGCGATGGGCTGCATCACTGGGATTAATAAAATATTGACTTGTCAAATCACCCCTTCGATCCGATCTCAGGGTTGATGCTGCAAAAGCCCACCCATATTCGCTTGAAAATGACCATTGTGCTCTTGATGTGTACGAGTGTTTTCTGGTTGGTGAAGGTTGGTCTTAGTGAGAGTCAGGCGCCATTGGTCGATGTGGAAGCGCAAGCACACAATGCCTATCAAGAGCAGATTTTAGACCAGCAACAGAAGTCGCGATTGCTCGATGTGGATCGCTGGGTGGTTCTCAGTACGGAAGAGGGCGCCTTGGAAGATCTTTTTGTGGGCAGCAAGAATCCGGTGTTGTTGGATGGTGCTCTCTCAGTGATGATCGATAAGCAGCAGCAAGCGTGGCCGGCCGGATACCGTCGAGATTTCTTGAGTGCTCTGTCCACAGAGGCCATTCGTTCTGGAGTCGAAAATCAGTTGCCGCCGTCGATAACCCTGGCACAAGCCGTCTTGGAGAGTGGCTGGGGTCGTTCGGGTTTAGCGAAGAAGCACAACAATCTCTTTGGTGTGAAAGCCGGTTCAAGAGATGGTGGGGTCTTGCTTTCGAGCTGGGAGGGTGGGGGAGAAACACGCACACTCAAGAAGTCCCGTTTTCGGAAATATACGGCTTGGAGTGAGAGTCTTGCCGACCACAACCGGCTCTTGTCGAGTGATCGTCGTTACAGTCGGGCTCGTGAGGCTTGGACGGACTGGAAACAGTTTCTGAAGCAGTTGGCACCGGTGTATGCCACGGACCCGCAGTATGTGCAGCACATCTCACAGATTGTGGAGCGATACAACTTGCATGTCTGGGACCAGTTGGTCGCTGCGCGTGTGGCGAGAAGCGAAATGTAGGGCTTGGTAGGTCTTATGGGCCGCAGACCTGTGTGCCCCACCATTCCTCATTGTTGTCCTCGTGGCATTCGACGTAGCGTCCGCCGTTTTCGGCTTCGTTGCCGCCATCAACGCGAATGAGGATGTCTTCTAAGACCATGTTTGTGAACTCTTCACTCACAAGCTTGATCGCGGCAAGGCTTTGGCCCACGGGAACGCCGCCGGCTAGGACTTCTTCATCGAGTAGTTCAAGCCCATCTGCGGTGTTTGCAAGCATTTGAACGGTGATTTCTCCCTTGATATCGGCCATCCCTTCGTTGCCCACCTTCACCCAAACCGCCATGCGGCCTGCGTCACACTCAAACTCACACAGGTCGAGAATCTCAGCAGTCAGGTCGGGCAGTACCAATCCCGTGATGGCATTGAGGTCACCGGCGCGAAAGTTGTTGAACGTCTCCCAGTTTGCCGCGGGGGTGTCTGGGATAGTGCCGTCGTCGTTGACGTTTGTGATGGAGTAGGCGTGCTGGTTCCAGATTCTTCGAGCGGGTCGCCAGCTGTCATCGATGGCGCCGAAGGTGATAATTCCTGAGTTTGGTCCATTGACACGACCGTCTTCTGGCATGGCCGGAGAGACGATTTCTGCTTCTCCATCGTTGTCTGTATCGATGATGATGGCGTATTCCATCTCGGTGGGACTCGAGTGCTCGGGTGACTCGACTTTTTGTTCGCCGGTTGGGCCGTGAAAAATGCGAACCCTCTTTTCATCGAGAAAAAGCAACTCAGGCAGACCATCCCCTTCGAAGTCGAAGGCTGAAGCACTCAGGTAGCCGGATGGATCCACCACATCTTTTTCCCAGAGAATGTCGCCGTTTTCTTGGAGAACGGTGTATCGATTACTTGAGGCAACTCCGATTTCGGGGAATCCGTCTCCGTCAAAGTCGGCAATTGTCGGTGGACCACTCGCGTTTCCGTTCAAAGTTACGGACCAACGCACTGCACCATCTGCGGATTCTTGCACGCGTATGGTGCCATTGGAGGACACAATGATTTCAGGGACACCGTCGCGTTCAAAATCAGCGATGGCGGGGTGTCCATCGTCGAGATCGTTGTACCAAATCTCGGTACCATTCATGTCGTAGATCGCATTGCCAACGATGACTTCTTGTTGGCCGTCTTGATCCAGGTCAGCAGCAAAGGAAGTGCTTCCTTTCGTTCCACCACCGCGTCCAAAACGGCCTTGCCCAAGCTTTTGTCCGTTCGAGTCGAAAATCGCTGAACCGACAATGACCTCGGGATTCCCAGCACCATCCATATTTGCGATAGCGGGATGGGCATGGGTTTCGGGAATCGAGCCACCGATACGCTCGCTGGTCCATTTGAGCGTGCCGTCGTGTTCAAAGGCTAAGACGCGGTTTGTGGTGGTAGCGGTGATGATTTCGACTTTGGAGTCGCCGTCAATGTCGCCCCCTGCAAGTCCGCCAAATTTCTGAAAGTCCATGTCGTCGATAGACCAAAGCGGGTCACCATTAAAGCCTGAAATCGCACGCAGTACGGTTCTTCCTTGAAAGTGGCTCACGAGAACGATGTCGGGATATTCGTCGCCATCAAGGGGAACCGCAATGGGTTGTGAGGCGACATGGCTGTGGCCCGAGACAAAGTCCCAGTCTTTTTTAAACCACTCGATGACGTGGACGAGCGTGCCGGTTGCCTCGAAAGATTGGCAACTGGGATCCATCGGCACTTCTTCTGCTTCATAGAAACGATCAAAACAGTCTGTTTCTATTTGGTCATCTCGATGACCAAATCCGTAGTCAGAACAGCCCCCGATTAAAAAGGCCAATAGCAGCAACACCATGTTGGCAGTCCGGTTTCAGTAGTGGTGTGGAGCGTGAGCCCCTTGCCCTGGCGCACCGCGAGATGCCCCTCAAATTTACCACAGCCAATCGGGCTATGGAAGCGATAAGGGGTCTGCAAGGAGTGTGGTTTTGGCGAGCGCGGTCATACTTGCAGCAGGTGCATCTCGTCGTATGGGAAGCTCAAAGGCGCTTTTGCCTTTGGGGGATGGCTGTTTGTTGAGCGCCCACTTAGCGGTACTCTCCCGGCAGGTGGCTGAGATTTTTGTGGTGGGTGGAGCGGTTTTTGAGGAGTTTCTTGAGCCATGCGGCGTGCATGGGGCTCGATTGATACGCAACTCGGCGTGGGACACTACGATGCCGATTGATTCGTTGCGTTTGGCGCTGTCTCATGGATTGTCGGCCCCTTGTGTTGTGACACCGGTGGATACAGCTCCTGTGTCCGATGCAGACCTGGGACGGTTGTTGGCGCACCCTGATGGCGCCGTGTTGTCATACCAGGGCCGTCCTGGGCATCCTGTAGTGCTGGGCGAGAAGCAAATTGCTGCGGTGTGTGGCGTTGTCGAAGACACCGCAGTGAACACCTCGTTGAGTCAAGGATTGCGGGATATTGTGGCGGGGCTCGAACGGCTAGATTCTGTGAATGCTGATTGTCTTTTGAATTTCAATACTCCTGAAGATTGGGGTAGTTGGCGCGGTTGCTCTTGAGCTTGTGTTTCAGGCTATGGACATATGGAAGCGTTCTAGCGTGCTTCACGTGCGCAAAGTTTGCGCATGAAACAAAAAACCCTATCAATTCGAGAACTTTACATTGATTTTCAGTCTTGTTTTATTTGAGGTCTTGACGGGTCCACTTATGGATAACTCTATGGGTAGAGCATGAATTCGGTGGCAAAAACAGGGGGCTATGGGATCCTGCTGATGGTGATGCTTTGTGCCTGTGTTCGACAGGTTCCTACAACTCCTTTGGCGCGTCCAACAGCAGAAAGTGTTTGGGACTTTTCGGCCCATCTGGATGTACGTCTTGAGGTGGATGGGTTCGGTGTAGAAGACGGTCAGTTTTTGAGTTCGTTGGGTTCTTTTCAGAACCAGATCCGCGGGCGAATTACCGAGGGGCCTTTTCGAATCAACCGAGACCAGACGGAAAGTTGGCGCTTGCTTTTTCAGGAGGTGCTTGATGCGGAGGGACGTGCGCTTGATCTGCAAGGGTATGCGGTAGAAACCCGGCGCTTTGGTAGCGGACCGCTACTTGCGATTCAGCAGACAGAGCATGCTTCTGGACCGGGACCCATGGTGGATGCGTTGGATCCACTCTTGGCGCTGCTCTTTTTGTTGCCCCCAGAAGAGGTGGGGCAAGATGCTTCGTATGGCCAGTTAGCGTGGCCTTTTCGCATAGATTCGGGCAGAAAGAGCCATCATTTTAGTACTCTCAAATGGAGCAAGGATGCCTCGCATGACCATGCCCCGCATGATCATGCCGAGCGTGGAAGCGTATATCGATATGAGGGTGTACTGAGCGGCAAGGGCAAAGACCGTTTCTGGGAAAGCTCTATGTCGGTGCAGGGGCGAGTTGAGGGAAAGATCAGCTTTGATAAGGTCGGTGAGGTTCAGCAGCATTCGTTTCTGGTCGAGCGGACCCTGAGTTGGCGTATTCCAGGAGATCGTCGGCTGCGACAGGTCCAACAACTGCGTGGTGAGTTTTCGTCGCGGAGTGGGGCGGTTGTGGCACCTTGGGAGCGGCCTTTCTATCTCACAGAGTCCGATGTGCTTGAGACGCTGTCGGAGTATGCCAAAGAATGGGAGGCTTGTTCGCCTCACCCAGTTTTCGTGGTCCCAATGCGGTTCGTCATTCAACAGGACGGAAGTGTTGTGGTGGACGATGAGCACACAAAGGGGCTTGAAGAGTGTGCCCAAGTGTTAGCTGCAGCGCGTTTTCCTCAGCACCACCAGAGTGGGCTCAGGGTGGATACTCAGTTGGTTGTACAGGATGGGCGTTTTGTGGCTTATCCGAAGGCTGTGCTTTCCAAGCGATTTAGCCCTCCTGCGCATCTGCTCCTAGGGTTTGAGTCGGTCAACTCGGAGGAGCAAGTTCGGTTGACGCGTCTTCTGGCTGGGTCAGGTGTCCAGCAGTGAGTCCATCGCTTTGGTAGACTCTCGGCATCTGGATGGCACATGACGATGGTAACGACGATATCGGCAGCGTCGAACTTGACCTGCTGGGTGCGGAGTGAGGAGGGGTTTACTGCTTGCCTTCCGTCCTTAAGTGGGACACTGCCGCATGTGGAGGCTGTTCGGGTGAATGGGGCCTCCCGTTGGGTTTTACCCCTTGGGTTTTCTGCTGAACTCGAGCCTGTGCTCGGTGGTTTTTTAGAGGCCTTGCTTGTGGAGGACAAGGGCAACCCATTGCCTCTGCAAGAACGTCGGGGTCAATTGGTAGAGCGCTTACGGTGCTTTCTTGCCGACACGCCTTTTCGGGACACTCGGACAACGCAGTTGGTGTTGTTGGAGTTGGCCCGTCAGTCTGGATTAATGTTGTCTGGCGAGCTTGCGCAGGCGCAACTCCGGGTACCATTGCAGCGTCTCGCTTTGTTCCCGAGTGTAGAGCAAGGCGGGAAGCGTCGTTCCGTGATTCGCGAAGTGTTGAACGCTTTTGATGCAGCGTTTTCCTTGTGTCAGGGGCTTCGACTGGGCATGGCGCGGCCGAATTTGTATGCTGCGCTGCAGAGCTGTCCGCTTGTCCTCTCCCACTCACATGCTCGTCATGCGGCCTTGCTGGATATGAAAATGGTGGGCGCGGAGCTGGATATCGCTGTGGATGGACAACTCCTCGAAGAGGTCCATGTTGCGATTGCGCTGGCGGCGAAAAAAATGTGCGCGAGCGGTGAATTGGTGCTGGACGCTTCTCTCCAGGAGGAGTTGGGGCAGGCTCCACAGTCAGCGCTTTTGTGTTCGAGGCAGTTTGGGCAGGTGTTGTCACGTTTGCAGAGCCTTTTGCGTGTACGTGATTTGGTGCAGGGAGGGGTCGACAAGAAGCGCGCAAAAACCTTGCTGAGTATGAAGTCCACTACGGCGCTATTCGGTGTGATGAAGCAGGTTCATACAAGTCTCCGGCAATATGATTGTCTTCGTGCATTGGTGAATTGTGTGTTGCCGGTCTGGCTGACGAGTGGAGGGGCTTTTTGTGGCGAAGGCGCATTGGAGAGAAAGGTGCGCTGGAGCTTTTTGCGCCCGCGGCTACAGGCGAATCCGGTTTGTCTGTCCGTAGTCATCATTGAAGTGGGTGATTTAGAGTCGGCAGTTTTTCAGCGTTCCGGAAGAGAACCGGGGTCGCGAGTGCCTCATGCCTTGTGGGATTTTTGGTCGGATTGGGCTTCACGTGCCGAATCAGTGGGTGGGTTGGCCGTACGCCGCGGAGAACACTGGGTGTTTGCATTTCTTAGTGAGGACGAGGCAGAGGAATTTGCTGGCGCAATTCGCAAGCGGTGTCATCCGCCGTTCTCCTTGCCTGTCTTGGAGGGTGAGCCGGCCCTTGTTTTTCCAGGGATGGAAATAGACATTGAGTTGAAGAGGGGCTTTGTTCACGGCGCATGCATCGGAGACACAGTGGGCTTGTGGGGGGCGGTTTTGCGGCGAGCACCGATGGCGTTGTCGCGGCCGAAATCCTCAGGTTTATCGATTTTGACGGAGACATTTACTCCAGAGGACTCCATAGAATCTACAGGTGGAGCCGCCGATACGTTTATCGATTCAGATTTTCAGTTGGTGGATGGGGGGAATTCCTTTGGGGAGGATACGGGGTCGACGTTGGACGCTTTCTTTCTCCCGCCAGGAGAAGAGGTCGAGGACGATTGGCGCTTTGAAGGGCATGCCGAACTTGGTTTGAGTTCGGAGGATGTGAAGTCGATCCTCAAGAAATATGTCTGCTATGAAGAATCGCCGGCAACTTGGGTTTTTGGCGTGTTGTCTGAGGGGGAACTCAAAGACCGCCATAGCTATGCAGACGTACAGAGTCAGCTTCACGCGTACTGTCTGTTTGTTCTGGATAAACACAAGGAAGCTTTTGCGCCAAGGACAGAACTTTTCGGTCCTATGCCTGCTGCAATACTTCCTGAACCCCTGGATTTAGAGTTGTTACAGAAAGCTGTTCTGCAAGTCACAGGCGATGAGGTGTGAAAAGTTCAGGCGTTTCTACCTAGGAATTCCTACGCAAAGCTTCGGCCAACGCTGGCATTGCTTGCCATGGCGGGGTAGAACACCGCCATCCAATCGGGCACACGGAGAAGTCAACATGAGACTCTATCGCGCAAAAGTTCCAGAAATCGCACGGAATGTGGTTGAAACCCTTTGCAATGATGGCGACATCGAAGTGGCAATGGAGAATCGCACGGAGGCCGAGCAGGATCTCGTTGCAATCATGGAGGAATACCTCCGCCGGGATTGGCAGTTGCGCGAAAAAGTGCGTGAAGAAATGGCCCAGTCAGGTGTTGGCTACGAGAACTACGGAAAGATGCGTGGGAAGTTGGCAGATCGCTGGGGACACCCCACCCGCGATGATGTGGGACGCTATTTGTCTCGCCAGTTCATCGAGAACTTCATGATCAGCCACTTTGTGGATGAGGTCTTTACCGACGACTCCCATCTCTGGAAAAAGACCTTGAAGTTGATCGAGTCCTTTCATGTGGATGAAAACGAACTACGCGAAGAAGCTCGTTTACAAATCAAGAACGTGAAAGAAGGCACCGTGGAATACGAGATGGCCTTTCAACGTTCTCTCAAGCAGGTCAAGAAGCGTCGGGGTCTTATTTGAGATCAATCATCCCACTCATCACGTTGCTCAGCGTTTCCTGTGGCGGCGGTGTTGAAGAGGCGATGCGCGATGTGAGGGGGCGAGACAAGTCTGAGTTGGTGGAGCCAGTGTCTGCGGGCACAGAAGCCAAGCAGGCGCTTCGGCCTGTGCGTACCATTTCAGTTGGCCCCTTGGTTGCGGATCGGGTTGATCAGGGTGGGAATGACGAGAGTGGGCTTGATCTCCAGTTGGGTTTCGTGTCCCTCAGTCATATGCACCAAGAGTTTTTTCGCACCGACGAGCCGTTGTCGGCGCTCTATGCTGCGATGCAGCGGCACGTAAAAGACAAGGTGACCGTTGTTGTGTCGTACCGCCCCCAGTTTCCCCGCGGTTGGGTGCGTGCTGAGCGCAGGCCATCTGCTCTCAAGAAAGG
>Ga0163179_10003302_pt1 | contig 10983 bp, 9 predicted proteins | sample AtlANTMetagenome_FD_109643 | JGI IMG/M metagenome (GOLD analysis project Ga0163179, IMG submission 109643) | Marine eukaryotic phytoplankton communities from the Atlantic Ocean - Atlantic ANT 2 Metagenome | ecosystem: Environmental > Aquatic > Marine > Oceanic | place: North Atlantic Ocean... | reverse complement strand
CTGGACGGAGTTGGCGGGGCAGGATTAAAGACCGTTGCTAAGCGGTTTCCGTTCCTCTCAGAGACAAATACGCACGAGATCTCAACTCTTATGGAGGCCTGTGAATCTGTTGAGAAACAACTGAAGATTCACAAGAATGTTCTGAGCGGAGAGAGCAAGATTGAGAGAAACTATAAGATGATGCAGTTGTACACTCCTCTTGTATCAGTGCAGGCAAGTCAGAAGATTAAATACGCCATCAAAGAGATGACACCAGAACTTAATAAGACCCAATGTATTGGGCTGATGATCGAAGATGGCATCGGTGCGTATGACTGGTCAGAAATGTTTGCAACAATGAAAAGAATTTGCTTGACAACGAGCGATAAATGATGTATAGTATATATATCAACTTAACAAATGGGAGACGAGATGATTGACAAAGACCTGTGCAAGATTAAAGTTGTTGGCCGCATGGCGGATAAAGAAAAAGTTTATAATTTTGGAGAAGAATTAAAAACCGATTCTTTCCTAAAAAACTTGAAAAAAAGCGGAGCAACGTTTAAAAGTGTTGCGAAAATTATTAAAAATGAAAATAAAGCATCGGGATACGAGTATATTGATAAATGTAAGGAGTGGGGTGGCGACAAAGGATGGGTATACGTAATTTCTGCCAATGACAGAGTTGTTAAAATTGGCCAGACCGACGCAACTTTGAGTTCTAGATTTAGTTCTTACCAAGCAGGTACTCACAAAAACAGAGATAAAGGAACATGTTCTGTGACAAATTGGAATTGTTCTGAGTTTTGGAGGGTTTGTCTAAGTGAGGGTGTTAACTTAGAGGTCTTCGCCTATCAAGTACCTACGACTGAGACGAAAATTAAAGTATTTGGACAATATAAGATTGCAAGAAATAAACATGCATATCTTTATGAAAACGCTTTGTTAAATAAGTATGAGAGCCTTAAAGGCAATAAACCAATTCTATCTAACAACAATAGCCAAGCATAGGGAATGCACGATATGTATGATATCTATAACAACTCTTATGAAGAGTTAAGGTCCTATTATGACGACACTCTAAACAAAGACAAGACAACATATAAGAACTCTAATGATGAGCCCACCCCTATGGGTTGCGTGGAGGAGATGCTAGATAAAATACCCTCATCTGTTTGGAAAGAGGGTGTCAAAGTTCTTGATCCTTGTTGCGGAAATGGAAATTTTCATTTGTACGCATGGAACAAGCTTAAGGAAGCCGGTCTAAGCGATGGGGAAATATTACAAGATAGTCTGTATTTTAATGATATCAATTGGGATAGGCTGGCCAACGTCCGCAAAATATACAGAAATCCTGCTAATATGACCATGCTTGATTTCTTAAAATATCCAGAAGAAGAGAAATACGATATTGTATATGCTAATCCTCCCTACGCTAAGTTTACCAAAGAAGGAACAAGGGCTAGTAAAAACCACACAATGGTTAGAGATTTTCTTTCCAAGAGTTTGAACCTCTTGAAGAACAATGGATACCTGGTATTCATTATCCCAGATAACTGGATGTCTCTAGCAGATAGGAATAAGGTTATTGGAGAGATAACGGAAAATCAATTTACATATTTAAACATTCATGGAGCAAAAAAGTGGTTTCCAAAGATAGGCAGCTCGTTTACTTGGCTGGTGCTTCAGAAACGAAAAGCTAAAGATGACTATGAAGTCGATTGTAAATATAAGGGTAAATTGTGGAGCAGTGTCGTTAAATCTGGCAAAAGAAACTTTATTCCTCTTCTTTGGACAGAAACGGTGCAAAGCATATTTTCAAAGACGATAGAGAAGAACAATGAAAAATTTACGGTACAAACATCTAGCGATCTTCATAAATACACTAGGAGAGAAAATATAAGAGCTGAACAGGACGGTAAATTTAAATACAAATTAATCCACACTCCAAAACAGACAGTTTGGGCTGATCGTCCCCATAAGTTTCAGGATGGATATAAATGCTTTATAAGCACCACGGACAAATATTCTACTTTTGTTGATAGTTGCGGCATGACACAATCGATTGCTTTTATAAGATGTAAAGATCAGAAACAGGCCGAGAAATATAAGAAAATACTGGATCATGAACTTTACGTGTTTTTAAACAATGTGTGTCGATGGGGTAATTTTAATAACATTAGAATATTACAGAGATTCCCAGTACCAAAAAACGAAATAGATATATATGAATCATTTAGCATAACGAAAAGCGAGCAAGAGTTTATAAAACAATTTCAAGATATGAAAAAAATAAGCTTGACAAAAGATAAAAAATGAAGTACTATAGTTAGATGTTTCACGCCCGTAGTTCAGCGGGGTAGAACGCCACTCTTATAAGGTGGAAGTCACTGGTTCAAGTCCAGTCGGGCGTACTAAGAAAAGGTTATTATGGCAAAAGAAGAGAGAGCAGATTTTTCAAAATATGGCAAGGATTTCCAAGAGAAATTTTGCCAACTGATCCTTAAAGACAGAATGTTTTGTGATCAGATTGAAGAAGTCTTAGACATACAGTTTCTAGAGTTAAAGTACCTTCGAGTGTTTGTTAAGAAAGTGTTTGCTTATAGGGAGAAATATGAAGTTCACCCTACGATACGCACGATGCTTACGCTTATGCGTTCTGAACTCGATGATGAAAATGATGCGATACAAAAGCAAGTAAGAGATTACTTTTCCAGAATCTATAAATCAGATATGGAAGTTGAGGGCGAGGAGTACATCAAAGATACTTCCCTTGACTTCTGCAAGAAGCAGGTTCTAAAAGAGGCGATGCTAAAGAGTGTTGGGCTTCTCAAGAACTCTTCTTTTGATGAGATCTCCAGCACTATCAATGAAGCACTCAAACTAGGTTGTGATAACAACTTTGGTTATGATTATTTAAAGGACTTCGAGCAGAGATTTGAAATCAAGGCTAGAAACGCTGTTTCAACAGGTTGGAGCCGCATAGATGCCCTCGCAAAGGGAGGTTTGGGTAAAGGAGAACTTGGAGTTGTTATTGCTCCTACTGGCGCTGGTAAGTCGATGGTTCTGGTCCACCTCGGCGCACAAGCTATTAAAGCAGGCAAGAATGTTGTGCATTATACTTTGGAGTTGGCGGATACGGTTGTGGCGTCAAGATATGATAGTTGTATAACAGGGGTTCCACTCAAAGACTTGTTTACCTTCAAAGAACAGATTTACGAGACAGTTCAGGATCTTGAAGGTGGGCTGATTGTCAAAGAATATCCAACAAAATCTGCTTCAACGAGAACTCTAGAGAACCATCTAGAGAAACTTCGACAGCGAGATTTCAAGGTGGATATGATTCTTGTTGATTATGGAGATCTTTTGAAGCCAAATATTGTTCGTAAAGAAAAAAGAATGGAATTGGAATCTACTTATGAAGAGTTGAGAGCAATCGCTCAAAAGAATAATTGTCCAGTGTGGACAGCTTCTCAAACTAATAGGTCCGGATTGAATGCTGAAGTCATAACAATGGAATCAATTTCAGAAGCATTTAACAAGTGTTTCGTCGCAGATTTTATCTTTTCAGTGTCTAGGACCATCGAACATAAGAGCGAGAATGGCGGAAGAATGTTCATAGCCAAGAATAGATTTGGTCCAGATGGACTAGTTTATCCTTTAAATATGGACACTTCTAATGTTACAATAGAGGTATTGGAACCTACGGGTGAAACTGCTAATGATTTTGTTGTGAGAACAGCAAAGGAACAGGGTGAAATCTTGCAAGAGAAATACAAAGAAAAATACAAGGAGTTTAAGGATGAGAGAAAAAACAAAGACATTCAGTGAAGAAGAAGTAAAGACAGCGACCTTAGAATATTTTAACCAAGATGAATTGGCTACTAATGTTTGGATGACGAAATATGCCCTTAAAAACAAAGAGGGTCAATTTGTTGAGCAGACACCAGACGATATGCATAATCGTTTGGCTAGTGAGTTTGCTAGGATGGAGGAGAAGTTTGGGGGAGACTTGGCTTTGGATAGAGATGAGATTTACGAATTGTTAAAGGACTTTAATTATATCGTACCTCAAGGATCGCCCATGATGGGTATTGGAAACAACTACGTAAATGTATCTCTTTCCAATTGTGTTGTTGTAGATTCTCCAAAAGATAATATTTCTTCTATTATGGATTCAGGTAAGCATCTTGCCAACCTTTTTAAGCGTCGTTGCGGCGTTGGTCTTGATATTTCTGAACTTCGTCCCGAAAATGCTCCTGTAAATAACTCCGCAGGGACAACAACTGGAGCGTGGTCATTCGCAGACTTTTATTCTTATGTCTGTCGTATGATTGGCCAGAATGGCCGACGTGGAGCACTGATGGTTACGATGGACGTGAGACATCCAGATATTCAACAATTTGTTGCGATGAAGCACGATCTGACAAAGGTAACAGGCGCAAATGTTTCAGTCAAGATAAGCAATGACTTTATGAAGGCGGTCGAGAATAAAGAAAAATTCACTTTAAGATTTCCTGTTGATTCGGACAACCCCAGCAACACAAAGGAGATTGAGGCAACAGAACTGTGGGATCTGATTGTAGAGTCAGCAACAAAGACCGCTGAACCTGGATTAATGATGTGGGATAACATCGTAGACAATCTACCAGCAGAAAGCTATGCTGACGTTGGGTTTAAGACAATTACTACTAATCCTTGTGGAGAGATTCCTCTTTCTGCTTATGATAGTTGCCGACTAGTCTCTATCAATCTTAAAAACTTGGTAAAGAACCCATTTAAGAATCCAGAGTTTGACTTTGAAAAGTTGCATGACGTCGCAACAAAAGCAATGAGATTATCGGATGATCTTGTAGAACTTGAAGTTGAAAAGCTTGAGAATATCATTAAGGCCTCTGACACGAGAGATGAAAAAGAACTTTGGGAATCTCTCCTTAAGGCTTGTAAGGACGGAAGAAGGACAGGTCTAGGCACACACGGACTAGCGGACGCCATCGCTTGTATGAACCTTCGTTATGATTCCAAAGAGGCTGTGGAGGTTATTGGTAAGATTTATGAGACCCTTAGAAACGCTGCCTATATGGAAAGTGTTAGTCTAGCGATGGAGCGTGGTTCCTTTGAGGTGTTTGATTGGGAGAAAGAAAAAGATAATGAATATATCAAAAGACTCCCAAAGAATATCCGTCAGGCGATTGAGAAATACGGCAGAAGAAACATCTCAATTCTCACCAACGCACCAACAGGGTCTGTATCGATTATGTCTCAGACGAGTTCAGGTCTCGAGCCAGTGTTCAGAAACTCTTATAAAAGACGACGAAAATTGTCTCACAATGAGAAAGACGTAACACCGGATTACGTGGATGAACTTGGAGACAAGTGGTTGGAATATAATGTGTTTCATCACAACGTTCGAGAATGGTGCGACCTGCAGGAGGGTTGGTCTGATGAACTTGAACTGCCGGATATATTCGTTGAGAGTGATCAAATTGACTGGCAAAAGAGGATCGATGTTCAGGCTGCTATTCAAAACAATATCGATCACTCAATCAGTTCAACAATCAATCTTCCGAAAGGAACTGAGCCGAGTGTTGTTGGAGATTTGTATCTTGAAGGTTGGAAGAAGGGCCTTAAGGGTATCACAGTCTATGTTGATGGAAGTCGCAGCGGAGTTCTTGTAACTGATGAAGACAGTGACATTATGAAGCAGTTCCCACAGAATGGAGCACCAAAACGACCATCAGAGTTAACTTGTGATATTCACCACACCACGATTCAAGGCGAGAAGTGGACGGTCTTGGTTGGTCTCTATGATAACAAGCCATATGAAGTTCTTGGAGGCCTGTCTAATTTGATCGAGATTCCGAAGAAACACAATAAAGGAGTGCTATCAAAGCACAGTTTCAAGACAAGGAACAATCGTTATGATTTAACAATCGGAGAAGGAGATGATGAGTTTGTGATTAAGGATGTCGTAACAGTCTTCGACAATCCAACAAACTCAGCGTTCACAAGGATGATCTCTCTATCCCTCCGTCACGGTGCAAAGCCGAGTTTCCTAGTTGAGCAACTGCAGAAAGATCGCGACAGTGATATGTTCAGTTTTTCCCGATGTGTGGCGAGAATCTTGAAGAATTATATTCAGAACGGTGAAGAAGTATCAAGCGACAAAGTTTGCGATGCTTGCGACAACGAAGGGTTGATATATCAAGATGGGTGTGTAACTTGCACGAGTTGTGGTTATGCAAAATGTGGTTGACATTTCCACAGAAATTGGTATAATAGTATAATAAAAAAGGAGTTAAGATGAAATTTGAACCCAGAAATAGACACTTGTTAGTAATGAGAATTGAGAAAGAAGAAGAGCAAGTTAGTGTACTTGTACCGGACGGCTATGCTAAGGTAGAAGAATACACATTCTTAAAGGTATTGGATTCAAGTCCAGATTGTTCAACAGTAGCAAGGAAAAATGAAAAGGTTATTGCTCCAACTCACTTAATTCAAGATATTGAAGTGGGTGGAGAAACTTTCTCAATTGTTCTAGAAAATCATATTTGCGGAGTGGTGTATAACAAATGATTCTTACATACGCTGAAATTATATGCGCTGCTGTTCTCTCGCTTGGCATGCCCAATGCAGATTTTGCCTGCACTCATATGGACACTATTATTGAAGTTTCTGAGGAGTATAATCTGGATCCTGTAGTGTTGACCGCATTGATACATATTGAGAGCCGTTGGACTCCAAGGGCCAAAAGCAGAGCAGGTGCTTGTGGGCTGACCCAGGTTATTCCAAAATTTACAAGAAAGTTTGGCTATACTGGGTGTCGAATGTTGAAGAGAAGGCCAAAACTAGCAATTAGTAAAGGTGGTCAAATATTGAGTTATTGGATTAAAAATTATGGCAAAGGGAGCGTTAAAGTAGGGCTTTGCGCATACAACGCTGGTTATCGATGCAGAGGTAATCATGCAGACAAAACCGGACTCGCATATTCTAAAAAAGTGTTGAAGTATTCCAAAGAGATTTACGCACACATGACTGTAGGCTGTGAGCATTGTGAACAGTCTAAATAAACATATATATGAGTTTGATGAGTTAATAATTGGGAATAGCCTGGAGGCAGTAAGTTACTCTTTTTTAAAACAAGTGCCAATAATCATAAATGATAATAGTAAGATAAAGTTTTTTGATTTTTTCAAACCAGAGGATGATTTACAAAAATACAAAATAGGCCAAGAGAGGTACGAACTCTATACCAATAGAGGAAATCTGATTGTTGGCTCATCTAAGATAGAGGCTTGGCAAAGAATTGTTTTTTCTTTATCTTTGTCAGGGCTTCTCCCTGCAAACAACTTAGTATCCTCTGTGAGAGTTGAAGATGATAATAGTTTGAAAGTTATGACTAAAAACTCAAGAGTGGTAAGGTTCAAGTTCAATAGTCTAAGAATCTTCGATGATCAAAATGTTGACGGGTTAGGAGTTCCAGAAATTAAGGAAAGGTTTAGAGTTGTTGATTGGGTAAATGTTAGGGCAGGGATGAAGCACGAGTACGATAAATTTGAAACAGACGATGATTTTGTGAATGAAGTTTATTTTTATCCATCTCAAAGAGTTTTAGGCGGCGAAAAGAAAGACTTGGTGGCCGTATCTTACCTGGAAAAAGAACAACTAGGGGACTTCAATTACTCGGATACATATGTTAAGTTTAAAGTAAAACAATTGATGAAGGACAATGGTGTCAAAGGTCCTAAAAATGGAAAAAGATGGGATGACCCAACCAAATGGGCCTACCATTCTATAAAACTTGAACCAAGTAAAAGAGACATAATTAGATTAACAAAGCCTGTCTATAAAAACGAAGGTAATGTTATATTTGATAATAGGAATGAAAGACAAGTCTACAAAAACATTAAAGAAATAAAAAAAGGGTATTTGAACAAGATATATGATTCTTTATTATGATTGAGGAACAAGTAAACATACAGAATGCCTTTCATTTAGCAGGTATTGTTCCAGTTGCGGGACAGCCAATGGATTTCAATTTCCCTTGGCACGATTCTTGTATACCCATTGCTCCTGATTACCTAGCGGTTGAAAGAGCAGTTGTTGAATGTGCTTATGCTGGTTGTGAGACAATTTGGATTGTATGTCACGACGATATGCAGCCATTAATTAGGCACAGAATCGGAGAGATTATAGAAGATCCAGTTTGGCTAGGCAGAACTATGGATCCGAGACCATCCGCGACGAGAAAACAGATTCCAATTTATTATGTCCCAATTCACCCTAAAGACAGGGACAAAAGAGATTGTTTAGGCTGGAGTGTGTTATATGGGGCGTTGGTTTCTTACAGCATCAGTAAAAAGATAAGTACATACGCTGTGCCAAATAGATATTACACAGCATTTCCATATGGAGTGTACCCACCAGAAGTTTTGAGAAATCACAGGAAACAAATATCCAGTGATAGGCCATTTGTATTATCTTTCCTTGACACAACCGTGAAAGATGGAGAGTATTTAGGATTTACTTTTGATGCCGAAGATTTCAAAAGATGTAGGGCAAAATTAAGAAAAGAAGGCACAGGAAGATACGTTCCAGGCGAGGGAATAGGAAAAAATCTTTTACCTGTAGAAGAAAGGTGGTCAGCGAGGCATTTTCCAATCGAGCAAGTATTTAGTTCTTTGGTTTTGGATGGAGGATTGAATGTGGAAGTGGATTGGTACTTTAAAATTGATAATTGGGCAAACTATTGTGAATATACAGGGTCAGAAATGAGGAAAGGTATTAAAAGACCTTCAAAAGTGCTGTATAGTTACAAAGAATGGAATCCTATAGGAGAAGATAATGAATAAAGAAGATTTTGTTGATCATATGGAAATCACAATTGCAACAATTGCAATAATGGTCAGTATTTCATATTTGGTGTTTTAAAATGAATGAGTATATTGCAACAGTAATAACAATACACCTTTTTGCGGTTATGTATGTCGCATATAAGGTTGGAAAAGCAGAGAAACTAAAGGAGAAGAAAAATGGTTGATGCAGATAGTGGATTTTTAATAATAGTGTTTTCTAGTTGGGCTTTGATTTGGGCAACATTTTATTTTGCCGAAAGACACGCTAGAAAAGAAAGACTTGACAACGATAAATAACTATGTTATATTACCTGAGTAGTTAAAAAATAGAGGTAAATATAGATGACTAAAATCCCTTTTGTCGGATTACACGCACACAGCGGCTTGAGTTTGAATGACGGTCTAGGATACCCCCAAGACCATATGGATTTCGCTTATGAGAATGGCGCAGATGCCCTTGCTTTGACCGATCACGGCCATATGAATGGACTGCCTTACCAAGTGCTTCACGCACGAAAGATGAAGGCAGAGGGCAAGAATTTCAAGCCAATCTTTGGCGTTGAAGCATACTTCAATCCTTCCCTAGAGCAGTGGAGAATTGAGTATGAGAAAGCCAAGCAGGAGAAGAAAAAAGGGATTAAAAACGATATCGAACTCTCTATCGAGAATGAGAAGGCATCGAAACAAAAAGTCGTTGATATTCTAAAGAAGCGTAATCATCTTATTTTAATTGCTCAGAACCAAACCGGTTTGAATAACATATTTAAACTTGTTTCGGAGAGTTACAAAGATGAAAACTTTTATAGATATCCTCGTATTGATTATGAGCTTCTTGGCTTATATAGTGATGGAGTTATTGCCGCTTCTGCTTGCCTTGGTGGTGTTTATGCTGGTGATTATTGGGACTATCGTGACCTTGGCAGCGATGCTATTCTAGGCGCTATGCGTCAGACAACGAAGCGTATGAAGGGCATATTTGGAGAACGTTGGTTCGGTGAGATTCAGTGGAACAATATTCCTGAACAGCACGAACTTAACCAGTATATTATCCAGGTTTGTAAGGAATATGATGTAGAACTTATTTCTACTGCTGATAGTCACTATCCAACTCCTGATGCTTGGAAAGACCGAGAACTCTACAAGAGGATTGGCTGGCTGGGTAAGGGTGGCCTTCCTGAATATATGTCTTCTGAACTTCCGTCTGGCGTTGAAGAGATTGGGTATGAATTGTATCCTAAGAACGGCGAACAGATGTGGAAGTCTTATCACGAGTATTCAAAGTTGGTTGGCTTTGATTACGATGACGATCTTGTAATGGACTCAATCAAGAGGACGCATTATATTGCTCACGATTTGATTGAAGACTTTATGCCTGACAACGAGGTCAGGCTTCCAAGTTTCCTTGTTCCCGCAGGCAAGACAGACATTCAGGCTCTAACAGAAGATTGTATCAAAGGTTTGAAAGATAAAGATCTTGGCGACAAGGAAGGTTACACTGATAGGCTCAAAGAAGAACTCTTTGTTATCCGTGATCGTGGCTTCGCTAAGTATTTCTTGACTATGAAAGCCATTGCCGATAAAGCAGCCTCTGTTCAACTGACAGGTCCCGGTCGAGGTTCTGCTGCAGGTTCTCTTGTGGCTTACGTCCTTGACATCACACAGGTTGATCCTATCAAGCACGGGCTTCTGTTTTCAAGGTTCTTGCGTAAGGATGCGACAGATTATCCTGATATTGATTATGATGTAAGCGATCCAATGCAAGTCAAAGAGATGTTGATCGAAGAGTGGGGAGATAACACAGTTGCCCCTATTTCAAACTATAATACTCTTCAATTGCGTTCGCTTATCAAAGATGTTTCAAAGTTCTATGATGTTCCATATACAGAAGTTAATAATGTAACTGGCAAGATGATCTTTGAGGCAACTCCGATTGCTAAGAAAGTTCACGGCATCAAGTCTGGTGTTTATACTCCAACCTTTGAAGAGGTCATGGAATACTCAGATACTTTGAAGAAGTTCCTAAACAAGTATCCTCACGTTAAAACTCATATTGAGGCCCTTCTAGGGCAGGTTAGGAGCGTCTCTAGGCACGCAGGAGGCGTCGTTGTAGGCGAGAACCTAGATAAGTGGATGCCGCTTGTTAACAGCG
>Ga0163179_10003301_pt1 | contig 10983 bp, 8 predicted proteins | sample AtlANTMetagenome_FD_109643 | JGI IMG/M metagenome (GOLD analysis project Ga0163179, IMG submission 109643) | Marine eukaryotic phytoplankton communities from the Atlantic Ocean - Atlantic ANT 2 Metagenome | ecosystem: Environmental > Aquatic > Marine > Oceanic | place: North Atlantic Ocean... | reverse complement strand
TTCTCAGCAAGGGTATGCGCCCTTCACGACTTGGACCCGCGGGCTAGCCTGGGCCATGTGCGGATATGCCGAACAACTTGAATTTTTCGATACACTATCCAATGGAGTCCTTCGGCCCTATGGAGGCAAGAAAGCGATCGAAGCCATGATGCTCAAGGCAGCCATGGCCACTTGTGATTTTTATCTGGAGCATACGTGCACTGACGGTATTCCGATGTGGGACACAGGTGCCCCCAACTTGCATCATTTGGGTGACTACCTGAATCAGCCGTCGGACCCTTACAATCCATGGGAACCCGTGGACAGCTCCGCAGCGGCCATTGCGGCACAGGGATTGATTCGCCTGGGCAATTACCTTCAATCCAAGGGGCATAAAGAGTCTGCCAAGACTTATCGCCAGGCAGGGTTGACTGTTCTTTCCACCCTGCTTGAGGAACCTTATTTATCTACTGACCCCAAGCACCAAGGATTGCTTTTGCACTCCATCTACCATCGCCCAAATGGTTGGGATCATGTGCCTAGAGGACAAAAAATTCCTTGTGGTGAAAGTTCCATGTGGGGGGATTATCACCTTCGTGAGTGTGCTTTGCTGGTGCAACGCATGGCCATGCGCGAACCTTATTTGAATTTTTTCTCCTGCCTGCATGCATCTTAGCTCTTATCTACCTGCGCCATTATGTCCGATCCCTTCAAACTGATTCGAATTCCAACGCTTAAGACACCTGAGGCTTTTCGTGAGCATGTGCGCTCATTGAGCTTGGATATCCGTTGTGATGATGTGTTGCTCCGGGGCCATGAGTCACCGCTGAGACAACCCGTCACCAACACGCCGATTGGAGGAAAAACGATTGGTAATCGTTGGGCCATTCATCCCATGGAAGGATGGGACGGAACGACGGATGGTTATCCCACAGACGAAGTGAGAAGAAGGTGGAAGCGATTTGGATTGAACGGAGCCAAGCTCATTTATGGAGGGGAAGCCATGGCCATCAGGGCCGATGGACGGGCCAACCCGAATCAACTCATTATTGAAAAGGGCAGGGAAAAACAACTTTCCGAACTAGTCAGCATTCTGACTCAGGCTCATAAAGAGTCCTTTGGCCAAGTCCATGACCTCGTTATTGGTTTTCAATTGACGCATTCTGGAAGATTCTGTCGCCCCAACCAAAAAACTAAATGGGAGTCGCGAGTGGCTTACCGACATCCCATTTTGGATGCCAAGTTCCAGGTGAATTCCGATGAACAGGTCTTGAGTGATGAAGACATTCAAGAACTGATTGGTTGCTATGTTGAGGCAGCTGGTGTGGCACGTGAGGCAGGCGCTGATTTTGTCGATATCAAGCATTGCCATGGGTATCTGCTGCATGAATTTCTCGGTGCGCATACGCGACCGGGTCTTTATGGTGGGTCTTTTGAGAATCGCACCCGCATCTTACGGGAGATTGTTCAGGGCATTCGGGATGCTGGCAACGATATCGATCTAGGTGTTCGTCTTAGTGCGTATGATTTTGTTCCCTTTCGACCGGATCCGGAAAAATCAACTCCGGGCAAGCTAGGTCCCGGAATCCCTGAAGCCCACGATCATTGTCTGCCTTATCATTATGGCTTTGGTGTGAACCTCGATGATCCCACTCAATACGACTTACGGGAAACCTTCCAGTTTGTAGACCTTTGTAGCGAGTTGGGAGTGAAGTGTCTCAATATTAGTGCTGGATCTCCTTATTACAATCCGCACATGCAGCGTCCGGCGTCCTATCCTCCTTCCGACGGCTATCAACCCGCTCACGATCCATTGGTGGATGTCGATCGCCAGATTCAGGTAGTCCGACAACTAAGGAATCACGCTCCAGATCATATGGTGCTTATCGGGACAGCTTATAGCTACCTTCAGGAGTATCTTCCGCGTGTCGCTCAGCACAATATTCGCGAGGGGTGGACGGACATGGTGGGCCTGGGGCGCGTCACCTTGAGTTATCCTCACATCCTTCATGATGCGACGACCCAGGGTGATTTGAGTCCTCGCTTGATCTGCCGAACTTTCAGTGATTGCACCACAGCACCCAGGAATGGATTGATCAGTGGTTGCTATCCACTGGATGATCATTACAAAGTCAAACCAGAGTTCATCCAACTCAAGAAAATCAAAAAACAAGTGGGTGCCTGATCATGAGTCCTGCCAAACCATCCAAAACCGTTAGCCGCAGTGGTCGATTTGCCGAAGGGCCTGCCAAGGAAGTTCAAGTGTTCTCTGAATCGGTTTCCTTTGATCAGCGGCTTTGGAAGCACGACATCATCGGTTCCATAGCCCATGCGCGTATGCTGCGCGCCATAGGTATCCTCAGCAAGGTAGAATGCGCTGCGATTGTCTCGGGACTGGAAGAAATTGGAGAGGACATTCAGCAAGGTCGCTTTGAGTGGAGCCAGGAGCTGGAAGATGTGCACATGAATATTGAGGCCGCCCTGACCAAGAAGGTTTCTGTGGGCGCGAAGCTTCATACGGCACGCTCTCGCAACGACCAGGTGGCCTTAGATATGCGCATGTGGGTGCGGGATGAATTGGTGGATCTCATCGGTGAGTTGCGCGCCCTGCAGTCCTCGCTGCTGCATATGGGGCAAAAATATCAAAAAGTTTTGATTCCTGGTTACACCCATCTCCAGCGAGCCCAACCTGTCTTCATGGCGCATCATCTGCTTGCCTATGTGGAAATGTTGGAGCGGGACAAGCAGCGTTTTAGAGATGCCTTTGATCGTGTTAATGTCTGCCCGCTTGGAAGTGGTGCATTGGCTGGCTCAACGCTCAAACTCAATCGAGAAATGGTCGCCAGGGAATTGGGTTTTGTGGATGTGGAGGACCAGCCTCAAGTCACCCGTAATTCCATGGATGCAGTGAGTGACCGTGATTACATGGTGGAGTGTTGTGCATCGGCAGCTTTGTGTGCCATTCACCTATCGCGCATGGCTGAGGATTTGATTTTGTGGTCTAGTGCAGAGTTTGCCTTCATTCAAATTTCCGATGCCTACACCACGGGCTCTTCCTTGATGCCGCAGAAGAAAAACCCGGATATGGCAGAACTCACGCGCGGCAAATCGGGCCGAGTCGTGGGTAATTTGATGGCCCTGCTGACCATGCTCAAAGGCTTGCCCATGACTTACAATCGAGACATGCAGGAAGACAAGCAGCCCCTTTTTGACACGATGGATACTCTGAGGGCTTCTCTGCGGATTATGGCAGGCATGATTCGCCACACTGAGGTGGATGCTGAGCTCTGTGAGCGTGCGTCATCCGATCCAGCCCTTCTGGCAACGGATTTGGCTGACTGGTTGGTGGAACAAGGAGTCCCATTTCGAGAGGCTCATCACCTGGTGGGTGCCGTGGTAGGGCTGGCAGAATCCAAGGGATGTGCGATCAATCAACTGAAGGTGTCGGAGTTGAAAAAAATTGATGTGCGTTTCAATCGAACATCTCTGGAGGTCTTTGATCCCGTCCGGGCCATGAGTCGCCGGTGTATGACAGGCTCACCTGGGGTCAAGGAAGTACGCAAGCAGCTGAATTTCTGGAAAAAGCAACTCAAGTAACAGGTTTGCTCCCCGGTGAATGCTTACTTATCGCTTCACTTCTGGAGGTCATCGCATTGAAAACACTACCGGCCAACCCTCAGCTTTGCCTCGTCTATAAAGATATTCTGCCTCGAGTCTCTCGATCCTTTTATCTGACACTTCGGATCTTGCCCAGTGAGTTGCGTGAGCCCATTTGTCTTGCCTATTTGTTAGCCCGCATCTCCGATACCGTTGCGGATAGTCAAGTGATCGCAAAAACGGATCGGATCAAATGGTTGGAGAGTTTTGAGAACATACTTCTTTCTCAGCAACACCCTGCATCAGAGATCACTTCTCAACTGAGAGTCGAAACGCATCCCCATGCTGGGGAAAAGGAGCTGCTGCGGTCGATACAGTCTGTGGTCAATGGCTATTGGGCCTGTGATCCCGATGACCGTCTCCATATTCAGGAAGTCATTCAGATCATTCTCAGGGGCCAGAAATGGGATCTCCGGCGCTTTTCAGCATGTTCGACGTCAGCGATTCAAAGTCTTAAGGAAATGGATGAACTGAGGGAATACACCTATCTAGTGGCGGGTTGCGTTGGGGCCTTTTGGACGCGCATGTGCCTTCGTCATTTGAGTGGCTCCCTTGCCATGGAGAATCATCAAATCGAAGCTCTGGGGGTGCGTTTTGGCCAAGGGCTGCAGTGGGTGAACATCTTGCGTGATTTTCGTTCCGACCTTGCCTCGGGCCGATGCTACCTTCCCGAGGACCTCTGGCTCCCCACCGGTTGGAGACCTGGTGGGGAGCCAGAGGTCTACCCCAGAGCCTTCACGGAACTGTGGCGGCGACTGGTCATGGAGGCCCTCTCATGTCTTGAAGATGGCTGGCGATACTTGAAAGGACTTCCCATGCATTGGTCTCGAGTACGTTTGGCATGTGCCTGGCCTCTGTTGTTTGGGGTAGTGACACTTGCCGGGTTGACCGCGCCCCCTGGACCTCACTGCCCACCGTCTAAGATTGGGCGGTGGCAAGTTTATGAGATTCTGTTTCGAACCCTTCTCTCCATGAGGCTCCCGAGGGTGTGGGACGATCTATTTGACCAGGCGGTTCTCCGTATTCGATGCGATCTCAAAGGGTCAAGTTAAGCCGCAGGTTTTGTCATGGTGTTTCATTCTTCGGGTGCTAGGGTGGAAGCGTTTTCCAAATGGCATCTATGAACCTCCCTCACCACGCTTCAGGTAAGTCCCGGGCTTTCACTCTCATAGAGTTGCTTGTGGTTATTGCAATCATTGCCATCCTGGCGGGCATGCTGCTGCCGGCCCTCTCCAAGGCGAAGGCAAAGGCGAAGGAAGCACTTTGCCTGAGCAGTCTCCGGCAGATAAGCTTGGCTACGCGCTTTTATGCGGATGATAATCAAGACCATGTCCCTCCCGTGGCTCATTCGGTGGGGGAATACTGGTTTCATCAGATTGCTCCTTACATGGGGGATGATGCTTACAAGAAGCGCCCTCATGATTTGGCAGGTGGTGTGATGCGCATTCTGGTGTGCCCATCGACTAAACGTCCAGAACCCAATCCCAAACCGGAGGATCGCTGGTGGGGCTCAGCAACGACTACCTGGCGATCCCTCCAAACCGAAGGCAGCTACGGCATGAATCTGTGGCTTGATAACCAGGGCGTTTACTTCAAAGATTTTCCTTCCACCCAATATTACAGCCAGTTTTCAATTGCTCCAGCAGATGTGCCTGCCTTTGGAGATTCGGTCTGGGTAGGGTCCTGGCCGGATGGGGGTGATCAAATGCCTCCGGAACTGAAGGGGAGAGGTTATGGCAACGGAAGTTTCCCACATTCGAAGGGCAAATTCATGGGCCGTTTCGCGTTGCAGCGTCATGGCAACGGGATCAATCTGAGTTTTGTCGATGGACATGCCAAGCGGGTGTCGGTGCCGGGTCTCTGGATGCTCAATTGGCATCGAGACAATCAGCCCAATCCAACAATCGCATTGCCCTGAATCCAGAAAACCTTTCTAATATTCTTATTATGATTGCGTATCGTCTTCTCCTGATGTTGTTTACGTTCCATGCTTGTTTCTCTTTCTGCCTCCTCGGGGCTGAGGATAACGACCCTTTCGTCAAGATCAATCCTCCGTCTTTGACCGGGCGTTGGGATTTGACGGTCAAGGACGGCGAACAGGTCTATCCCTCCTGGCTAGAGATTTCTCTCTCGGGTTACCGGACCTTGGTTGGTCGATACGTGGGGCAGTTTGGAAGCGCTCGGCCGATTGCCCAGATACAATTCAACGCCAAAGCAGGGGCATTTGCCTTCAGCCTGCCACCCCAATGGGAGAAACGAACCTCAGACATCCTTTTTGAAGGACGCCTTCAGGATGGGGGGTTGGTGGGTACGACTACCAATGATGCAGGGCATCCGATTTCATGGACAGCGGTGCGGGCTCCCGCTTTGAGAGACAAGACAGAGAGAAAAGTTCGATGGGGTAAGCGTATTCGTTTATTCAACGGCAAGGATCTGACAAATTGGGGCGTACGTCATCCAAACCTTCCCAATGGGTGGGTGGTGCAAGACGGCCTTTTGATCAATAAAAGACCTGGGAATGATTTGGTCAGCACACAAAGTTTCGAGGACTTTAAATTGAATGTTGAATTTGTTTATCCTGCCGGAAGCAACAGTGGATTGTATCTTCGGGGTAGGCATGAAATTCAAATTGAGGATAATTACGGCATGAACCCCGACAGTCATCTTATTGGTGGGGTTTATGGGTTCCTTACCCCTCATCTCAATGCAGCTCGCAAAGCCGGTGAGTGGCAGGAAATGGAAATCACCCTCATTGGGCAGCAATTGACTTTGAAATTCAATGGTGTCGAAATCATTTCGAAACAAAATGTTCCTGGGATTACCGGGGGTGCTCTGGATAGCAGAGAGGGCCAGCCGGGTCCTCTCATGATTCAAGGCGACCACGGCCCCATTCGTTTTCGCAAAGTGGACTTGACTCCTGCAAGGTAAGGTTTCGACCTGCGGACCAAGCACCCGGCATTCAGGCCGATTCACATGGTGGATTTCCAAGTCATTCGTTGGGTTTTGCCGATTTCATGAGTGAGACTGTCGATCCAGGTAAGTCCGTAATTTATGATTCTGAGGGGATGCATGAGCACCCCGTCATTACATTGTTGCAGCGGGAATGGGATTCCCCTTCCGAGGTGAGTGAGGAAGCAGCATTGCAGGCCCGGAAAGCACTGGATACCTTCCATCAAAGAGAAGATGATCAGCAGGCACTTGATTGTCTGCTCGAAGCAGTCGATCAGGATCCGGGCAATATGGAATGTCATCTCGAATTGCTAGATGGTTGGGGGCTTGAAGATACGTATCAACTTCCGGTGCTTTCGCTGATGATGCAATTGGCGGACCGAAAGCTTCACCTTTGCAAGAAATCGGATGCTTCGAGGCCTTATTGGGAAGATTCCGACAAGCGCGCTTACTTGCGTGTGGGTCATCGCCTGGCCGAAGAGTATCATTACCAGGGCAACCTGAAAGCTGCGGTGGATCTTTGGGAACGTTTGCATTCTCTGGACCCATCTCATCGCCTTCCCATCATGGATTGTCTTTTGTGGGCTTATCTCCAAATTGGAGAGGTCACCAAAGCTGAGCACCTGATGTCCAAAGGGAATAAGGAATCCTCATGTGCATCTCTAGCGTGGGGACGCCTCCTGAGTGTGTGGGTAAAGGAGCAAGGCGATGCATTACCCGAACTTTACCGACAAGCTTGCCTATCCAACCCGACTGTTGAGAGATTGATTCTGGGTCAGCAGGAGCCCCCAGAGAGTTATTCTACGGTCTATGCTCCAGGGTCTCCTGAAGAGGCGTATGCGCTCGCCGATGCCATTCTTCCGGCCTGGCAAGCCACCCCCAGGGCCATGAATTGGCTGCAGTCGATCAGCGGTTAGAGGGTCAGGGGAGCCTGCTTTGCCTTTTCAAAAAGCTCGGCCCATTGTTCGGTGCCATCATCGGGGAGCATGCGTGTGTCGGCCCCTCGTTCGTAATAAGGAATTTCTCCTCGGTTGGCGGCATTCAGCACGAAATTGACCTCCGTCGCTGCGAGAAGCATACGCTTACCGCTTGGCCAGGATACTTCCACCATGCGTCTTGGATTCGGACGCTCGGCAGGTTTTTCTACCCGGTAGCGCTCAACCATTTCCCAGTCCAAATCGTGGCCAATCCCGGGTGTATCGGGTACTTCTGCTTGGCCTTTATTCACCTTGATGGGCTGTTTGAGTAGATCGTGGCTGTAGAGTTGATGACAGTTTACCGCCGGCCAGATGGCCTGATGGCATACACCTCCAAAGTGGAGCGAATAGGCGGCGGTAAGGCCTGTGCCGACCAATTGGAGCCAGAAAGGCATGTCCACTTCCGAACAAAAGGCGGCCTGGCGCATGACCGAGCTTGCTCCTCCTCCAACCACGAAGCCATCGCATACCCCTTCTTCCACCACCGCTCTGGGCTTGGGGGTACCATAATGCAGGGCAATGTTCACGCGGGTGGCTTCTCGGATCCGTCGATTGCCTTCCACGTCCGATTGAGGAATGGGAGACTCGTAGATATCGACTTGGGGATACTGCTCCAAATCCTTGATGATGGTCATACCTCGATCGGCATCCAGTAACGTGGAATTAAAATCCATGTCGATCTTGAATGACTCAGGTATGGCTTTTGCCGATAGATCGACTTGTTGATAAATATCAAACCACGGTCGTCCCTTTGTCTTGTAAGAAAGGTAGCCCTGTTGATAGGCGGTGAGGCATTCCGAAGCCATGTCCTTGGCAGAGGTATCGATGTTCCACCATGAAAGCGGTGTTTTCTTGTGCACCTTGCGTCCCAGTAGGCGATGAACTGGTAATTCAAGCTGTCGGGCAACCGCATCAAAAAGGGCCATTTGCAATCCTGCTCCAAGGGAATCATCCCACATCAGTTCGGCTGCGTTCTTGCCGATACACCGCTGGATGCCTTCTTGATCCGAAACGCCCCAAGTGTAATAGAGAAGGGTTTCACCATACCCACTCACGCCTGACTTGAGTTTCACCTCAAGGATTTCAGTCCATTTCCAATGAGGTAGCTCTCGGCTCATGGCTCGATTGGGAATTTCCCGGTAAGGCACCTTGAGCGTCGTGGATTCTACTGATACCACCTCAAAAGATTTTCGGCTTGACGCACGTTCACGGAGTTGTTGGGCCTGTGAGTCGGGAACCAGGAGAGAGGGAAAACTCAGCGCAGCCGCCCCGAGCATGGAGCTAGATAGAAAAGAGCGACGGGTAACCATGTCCATGACATTAACACGCATGCAGTCGAAGGATCAATCTGTTGCCTTATGGTTTGGAGGATTTCACCCAGTTTTTAAAAAGTGGGGTTTTCCACAAATTGTCAGCTAGAACCGCATAACCTTCTGTCAAAGGGTGGCTTGCATCACCGTATAGCCGACTTTCTAGAGTAGGAGGAGCGTGAAATGGGATGCCTTCAGATTCGAACCAGTCACAAGCCTTACGTTCGAGTTGTTCCAATGACTCGCGATTTTCCGGTGCAAGCAAGTGTTTGTTAAAGGGGCCGATGATCACCAGTAGGTCATTCTTTCGAGCCCGTATGAGCCTGCATAGACGCTGAAATGCCTGCCATTGCAGTGATTGAGCCAAATCCATCCAAGGATAGCGCTGGGTTCCCTTGCCGTCCTGGGACCAGGCCTTGTGTCTTGAGCTTTGCATGCCTCTATCTGGATCCGCTGCCGGTGCCTCCTGAAGCTTTCTATCCACCACTTCCCATGGGAAGTGGTACGTATGTGGGTAGGAAGGAGGGTATTGACCGTCATCGGCCAGAGTCCATGCGTAAGGATCTTTCTGATCCCAGTATTGGATATTCAAATGTCGCACCCATGCCAACCATGGCCATTGGTGACCAATGCTCGAACTGAGTCGCATCTCAAATGAGGCGTGATAGCTTGGTATACTTGGCCACCATTGCGGTATGAGTGTGGGGTGATTGAATACCTGTTGCTTGGGCTCCGAGAGATCAGCTTGTGGACTGCTCATCCATAGCAGGTTGAAATGAAGCATCACCTTGGATTGCTCGACTAGCCCTCCATACTGAGTCATCAATCCTTCTAGTGCCAGTGGATAAAGCCCATTGAGGGCAAGATTGACAAAGCCTTGATCCCTTTCCTGCCGACGTTGATTTAGAAAAGCAGTCCAAGTGCTACCCGCGGTCACATATTCTCCCCAAACCACCGAGTCGCCGACAAAGAAGACAGGTTTCTCAGGTATACTGGTTTCCAGATGGCGTTGGAAAAGCCAGTAATCCTGGCTGGTGGTATAGGGTGCCCGATAATCCATTTCAGGATCAAAAGGTTCGATCGCTTTCCACACCGAAGGGAGTGAGGAAAGAATCACGAGCATCAGGGCTACCACCATGAACCATTGCCTGGAGGTGAGTAAAAAGTCATGCGGCCGTGGGGCTGCCGATCCCTCAGAACGGGAGTGACTGGAATTCACATGAATGTCTGTAGATGTCATGATGAGCGATTAGAATTGAAAGTAAATAAAGTCACCTCCTGACGAACTGAAGAAACAAAGCCATAGCAGCATGGCAATGGCGGTGGTGACCTTGAACAGAGGGGTCTGGGTCCACGATCGCCAACGGGATTCCTGAACCCACTGGTAGAGCCAAACGCCACCGACCAATCCCATCATCAGCAATGGCATGGCCGGGTCGCTCCAGGATCCGCTCACCATACGTGAAAGAATGAGCCAGGCATCTGCTACGCTGGAAGCGCGGAAGAAAACCCAGGCGAGACAGACAAAGCCGAATACCAGCAGGCGCTTGATGAAGAGAGGCAAGCTCTCGTGATACCAACCGGCATGGGATAGCCATCGATTGACGAAGGTTCCGAGGGCATGGAGAGATCCCCAAATCACAAAGGTCCATGCGGCTCCATGCCAGACGGCCGAAGTCAGGAAAGTGATTACCAGGAAAAGGCCTCCGAGGCGCTTCCCCTTTCGATTGCCTCCAAGAGGAATGTAGACGTAGTCACGAAACCAGGTTGAAAGGCTGATATGCCATCGGGACCAGAAATCACTGAGACTCGTTGCCAGATAGGGGTGGTTGAAATTCAGTATCAGTTCGTAGCCCATGATGCGGGCGATCCCTCGAGCCATGTCCGTGTAGCCGCTGAAATCAAAGTATATTTGCCAGGCAAAAGCCACCGTCGCCAGTAACAAAGCGGAAGCCGCGTGATCTTCAGGCATGGCATAAACGCGTTCTACGTAAAACGAGAGGTAATTCGCCAAGGCCAACTTCTTGAACAAGCCTATCAGGAAGAGCGAAGCTCCTTCTGCGATTCCTTCGGCTCGCATCGGGCGAGGCTTGGCCAGCTGAGGAAGGAGG
>Ga0163179_10003300_pt1 | contig 10984 bp, 7 predicted proteins | sample AtlANTMetagenome_FD_109643 | JGI IMG/M metagenome (GOLD analysis project Ga0163179, IMG submission 109643) | Marine eukaryotic phytoplankton communities from the Atlantic Ocean - Atlantic ANT 2 Metagenome | ecosystem: Environmental > Aquatic > Marine > Oceanic | place: North Atlantic Ocean... | reverse complement strand
TTGGTGGAACTTTTACTATTACAAATGGTGGAGTTTTTGGTTCTATGTTGTCAACACCTATAATTAACCCACCTCAATCAGCAATTTTAGGCATGCATAATATAGTTGATAGACCTGTGGTTATAAATGGTAAGGTCCAAGTGGCTCCTATTATGTATCTGGCCCTTTCTTATGATCATAGAATTATTGACGGAAAAGATTCGGTTGGTTTTCTAGTAACCTTAAAAGAAGCCTTGGAGAATCCGATAGAAATTTTATTAGGAGGCACCAAGAATATTAAAAAAAGTTTAAATATTTAAAGTTTGATTATTAATTGTATTATCGATAATCATTTTTCGTTGTATTTTGTTCTTGAAAGGATATAGTTTAATTGGGATTTGCCAGTAAATTAATATATTGAGAAGAGGTTCCTCCAAAAACCCCAAGACCACCTTTAATGTTACTGTTCGCTTCTGAAGGAGCTCCAAAAGGTCCAGTTGGATTATTAAACTGTAAAGAGTACCAAAAATCCCAAGACTTTCTATCAACAGAAGACCATTTAAGTTGAACACTGTCTCCAACATTCCAAAATCCAGTAGTTGCACCACTAACACCATCCACTTCCTCTTCATCATTTTGTTGTTGTCCCCATTCTTGCCAAAATCCACGACCTTTATACATGGGGAAAGAAAATGACCATCCATTTATATATTCATCATTGTAGTTCCCATCTCCCTCCAACATCGAAATAAAAAAATCATCATATCCGTTGAATGGTGGAATTTGATCGAAATTGTTTCCCCAAATAGATTTAGTATTTGAAAAAGCTCTGATACAATTTCCAATAGTGTCGGGATCTGTCCAGTGTCCCAAAAGATAACAATAACTACTATCATCCACTCTATATAAAAAACGTAAACTATCTAGAGTTATCGGCGCTAAATAGGGGATTGTCGTAGAGGCAGAAACAATCGTGTCATTTTTTATAATCTCCAATCTATAACTCATCCCTTCTTCACCTAAAATAGTATTTCCCGTATAATTATAATACCAACTATCGGTTAATCCAAATTCATAAGAAAGTGTCTCAGAAAGTCCATCACTATTTGTAATTGTTATAAGTGCGTCATCAACCAATGATTCTAATACATCATTATCATTAAGTGGGTCAAAATAAGGAAGACTTCTGGTTAATAATATTTTTACAGGTTGGTTATTTTCTATGTGTCCATTAACAACAAATTGTTTCCCTGTATTGGGAACAGTAATAGTAATTTCTTTAGTACATGAATAAAAACAAAATAGGATTATAATATATTTTAAATTTTTCATTTTTTAAAAATTAAAGTTCCATGAAATGGAAGGAATTATTGGAAATATGGAAACTTGTTGTGCTGTTATTTTCACATCATCTTCATTGCCTAGTAATCCTTCTGTTTCAAAATAAATGAAATAAGGATTTTGACGGTTATATATATTATAAATAGATAAAGTCCAACTAGAAGTATATTTTCGGTTTTCTTTATTTTTTAGCGTTAAAGCTAAATCCATTCTGTGATAAGGATCTATCCTATAACTATTTCTTTCTCCCCAGTCCGTTAGTAACTCTCCATCAATTATATAAACTGATTTAGGAACAGTTAGAGAGTTTCCACTGGCATAAACAAAGACTGTAGATAAGTTTAATCTTTTTGAAATTTGATAATTTAGAACAATCGATAAGTCGTGGGGTCTATCATATTTTGCATAATACCAATTCCCATCATTCAACTCATCAAATTCTCTTGTGGTTTTAGAAATTGTATATCCAACCCACCCATTTAATCTTCCCCTTCTTTTGGCTAAAAACAGTTCCAATCCATATGATTCTCCATCTCCAAATGTTAAATTATTGTCGATATTTTCCAATCCAATAGAAACACCAGGCATATAATTCTCTTCATATTCTATTAGGTTCTCCATCGTTTTGTAATATATTTCTACAGAAGTTTCATATGTGTTGTTTTCTAAATTTTTATAATAACCCAAGGATATTTGTCTACCCAATTGAGGTTTTACTATATCGGAACTAGGGAGCCAAACATCTGTTGGAAGAGAGGAACTTGCCATGGATGTTAGATGAAGATATTGATAGTTTTGCATCATCCCAAATTTTATAGAGGAGCTCTCATTAATTAAATATCTAAAGGAAAAACGAGGTTCTATTCCACCATAATTTTGTACAATTTCACCACGATCATAAGAAATAATAGTATCAGTTGATATTTGTCCAATTTGTCCAGATTGATCTTTTTGATGTCTTTCAAAGGGTCCCACTTGAATAAACCCAGAGTATCGAATCCCTAGATTTAGAAGAATTCTTTCAGACATTTGATATTCATCATTGATGTATAACCCATATTCGTGAGCATAATAATTTATAATTTGTTCCAATTCTAAATCGTCATAACTACCCGCGAAACTTGTTGGAGTGAATTTGTGATAAGTATAGTTTGTCCCAAATTTTATTTTGTGTTTTAAATTCGGATAATAACTAAAATCATTTTTTATATTCCAATCTCTTATACCAGAAAACATATTTGTTTCACTGACAGGAAGACTGTCTAGTTCTTGGGAGATGTTAAATTCATATTTGTATTTACTAAAAATGATGGAAGTATTCATAAACAAATTACTATTAAATAAGTGGTTCCATCTTAGGGATGCGGTACTGTTTCCCCAGGGCATATTCATATTAAACCCCCAGTCTTTACTGTTGAAATTAAAAACATCACGACCAAAATAACCACTTAGAAAAATTTTATTTCTTGGAGAAAGTTGATAATTCATTTTGGTTGTTAAGTCAAAGAAATGATATGAACTTCCTGAAAAATTAGTTGTATCAACAAATGGTTTTGCGAATATGTCAAAATAAGTTCTTCTTCCAGAAATGATAAAAGAACTGGTATCTTTTTTTAAGGGTCCTTCAATAGTGATTTTAGAAGATATCAGACCTATTCCACCATTTACTCCGAATTTTTTATTATTCCCATCTTTCATGTTAATATCTAATACGGAGGCAAGTCTTCCTCCATAATTAGCCGGCATAGACCCTTTTATTAAGTTAATATTATTTATAGCATCACTATTAAAAACAGAAAAAAATCCAAACAAATGTGAAGCATTGTAAACGACAGCTTCGTCCAATAATATTAAATTTTGATCAGGTCCTCCCCCTCTCACGTAAAATCCAGAAGATCCTTCAGTTCCTGATTGTACCCCGGGTAATAGTTGTATTGTTTTTAAAATATCCTTCTCTCCCATTAAGACGGGTAGTTGATCAACTTGTTCTATCTCCAATTCAATTTTTCCCATATCAGCAGTTTGTATATTGACATCTTCCTTTTTTGCCTTTACAACAACTTCGTTTGTCACATAACTAGTCGGAGATAAATTAACAACAAGACTAGTTGTAGATTTATCTATCTTTAAGTATTTAGTCTCATATCCAATATATGAGGTTTCTAAATTGTATAATCCAGGATTAAGTTTAAATGAAAAAAATCCATAGTTATTGGTGGTACATCCAACATTCAAATCTTTTATAACAACATTGGCCCCAATTAAAGTTTCACCTGTCTCCGCACTTTTCACATATCCATTAATATTAATTTCCCCATCTTGAGGAAAGACATATAAAGAGATTAAAATCAAAAAAAATGATATTTTTTTCATCGTTACAATTTTAGTATTTTATTTTCAATTATATGTTTATTTTTTTAATTATTTTCTGGGCTTCATCTATATTTTTTACCTGTAAAACATAGACTTTTATAGTGTCATCGACTTCTTTAATCGTATATCGATTGTTTTGATTACATTGTAATAAATCTATTATATTTTTCAATGTTTTTTGTTTGATGTTTTTACTAAACGTCATAATCATCTTCTCTTGTTTCAAGACTATTTTTTCACATAGTATATCATGTCCCAATAACTTTATTCCTATTGATGTTAGGAGATCTTTTATACTCTTTGTAACTGGACCAAATCTGTCTTGTAATTCCGCCTCAAATTCTTTTATTTCGGGATGTGATTGTATCGTATTGAGTCTTTTGTATAAACTCATCCTTTCAGTCATGTTATTGACATAGTTATTTGGTATTAAAAGTTCTAGATCAGTTTCTATAACACAAGAACCTTTTAGTGATGTATTATAGATGTTACTGTCTAATGTTTTTAGCTTTTCTTCCTGTAATTCTTTTATCGCATCATCTAGAATGCGTTGGTATGTGGAAAATCCCATTTCTTCAATAAAACCAGATTGTTCGGCTCCCAACATATTTCCAGCCCCTCTAATTTCCAAGTCTTTCATAGCAATATTAAACCCATCTCCTAAGTTGGACAAATGGGTTATTGCATTTAATCGTTTTACAGCAGTGTCTTTTATTTTATTAAATGGTGGAGTGATTAAATAACAAAAGGCTTTTTTGTTAGACCTACCCACTCTTCCTCTCATTTGATGCAAGTCTGAGAGTCCAAATTGTTGTGCATTATTAATTATGATGGTATTTGCGTTTGGAATATCTAGGCCGTTTTCAATAATAGTTGTTGTTATTAAAACATCAAAAAGTCCATTAATAAAGTTTAAAATGGTTGTTTCCAATTTTTTAGTTTCCATTTGTCCATGGGCAAATTGAATATTTATATTTGGATGCATATTTGAAAGCATTTGGTGAACTTCTTGGATGTTACTTATTCTATTATGTACAAAAAACACTTGTCCTCCTCTATGTATTTCATGCGTAATAATTTCATTTATAATTTTAGGATTAAATAAAATCAGTTTTGTTTCTATGGGATTTCTATTTTTAGGATAAGTGGTCATTATAGACAAGTCACGTGACCCCATTAGGGAAAACTGTAGTGTACGTGGTATTGGTGTTGCGGTTAGTGTTAGGGTGTCGACGTATTCTTTTAGGGTTTTTAATTTATCTTTTACAGAGACTCCAAATTTTTGTTCTTCATCAATAATTAGCAATCCCAAGTCTTTAAATTTCACATCTTTACTGATGATTCTGTGAGTTCCAATAATAATGTCCACTAATCCATCCTCCAGTTTTTCTAAAATCTCTTTCGTTTCTTTTTTAGATATAAATCGATTTAAGTATTTAATTGTACAAGGAAAATCTTGAAGTCTTTTTTGAAAAGTTTTATAATGTTGAATGGCTAAAATGGTGGTGGGTACCAAAATAACGACTTGTTTATTATCTGCTACAGCTTTAAAAGCTGCTCGAATAGCAATTTCTGTTTTTCCAAATCCCACATCGCCACAAACCAATCTATCCATTGGTGCAGAACTTTCCATATCTTTTTTGATTTCATTTGTGATTTTGATTTGATCTTCTGTTTCTTGAAAAAGAAAAGAGGCTTCTAATTCATGTTGTAGATAACTGTCCTTTGAAAATGCAAATCCTTTTGTAATTTTTCGTTTAGCATATAATTCTATTAAATCAAAAGCAACAGTTTTTATTTTTGTTTTCACCTTTTCCTTTAATCTTTTCCATCGAGGTGATCCTAATTTGTCTAATTTAACATCTCCGGTATGATCTTTGTATTTAGATATTTTATGGAGTGAGTGAATACTTATATATAATACATCTCCATTTTTATAAATGATTTTAATAGATTCTTGTTTTTTTCCATTTTGGGATTTAATTCTTAGACCATCAAATTGACCAATACCATAGTCAAAGTGTGTTATATAGTCTCCTTTTTTTAAGTTGGTTAGATCCTGTATACTAAGTGCATTTTCTGTTTTATAAAATCGTTTAGATTTATATTGGTGGTGTCTTTGAAAAACTTGATGATCAGTATATAATAGAACTTTATTTATATGGTCAACAAACCCTTCTTTCAAAGAATTCCCACAATCTATAAGTGTAATTAAATGATTATAGTTTTTAAATATTTTATTTAGTCTTTTCATTTGATTTTCTGAAGAAACCGTTATGAAATTTTTGTATTTAAGTTTTTTATATTCATCTAAGTGATTAATTAATAATTCAAACCGTTTATTAAATGTAGACTGAGGACTTGAATCAAACGTTATTGTTTTCGAGTAATTTTCTATAACTATGTTGCCAGTATAAATACAGACATGTTTTTTCATCAACTCTTTCAAAATTTTTTGATTTTCGCCTATAGTTTTTTTGGGATTATGTAACCAAATAGTAGTGTCTTCTTTTAGATATGTAACTAGATTAGTGTGATTTTCATTTAATTCGTTGTCGATGTTTGATACGATTTCCGCCGTATTCATATTTTCAATTGAAATTTGATTACTTACTTTGAAACATGTGATATCTTCAATGATGTCATCGTCTAAAAGTATTCTATATGGATAATCTGTCCCATAAGAAAAAACATCAATTATACATCCACGGATAGTAAAGTCCCCAGGTTCAAATACGAAATCTGTATTTTTAAAACCAAAACTTTCAAAGGTTTCGAGTATTTTTTCTTGATTTATTATGTCACCTATTTTTAATATTAATTGGTTTTTTTTGAATTCTGTTTTGGTTATTAATTTTTCGAATATTGCTTTTGGATATGTTATTATGGTCGTTTTTTTTCGACTTGTCATTTTTTTAAGTACTTCAATTCTTTCTAGAATAACATTATTGTCACCAATTTTTACTCTTTCAGAGGATGGGAAAAATGATACGGACAAGTTTGGAGCTATATTTTTTAAATCATCCAAGAAATATAATGCGTCTTCAAGATTTTCTCGAACAACCAGATTATTATTAGACTTATTATTTATAATTTGAGTGGTGACAATAGCAACTTGAGATCCATTAAGATTTTTAAACCAGATGGGTTTAGACTTCTGGGAATTGTTGATTAGAGATACACTTTTCTCCTCTGGAGAAAATAAGTTGAGAATATTAAATTTATTCACGAGATGTTATCGATAGTAATTTTTTCACCATATTTTTTGATCCTACAATAAATGAGGTTCTCTCATGAAGACTTTTAGGTTTTATACTTAAAATATTTTCATTCAAATTTGTTGCTTCAGCACCTGACACAGCTGCTATAAATGCAATAGGATTACATTCATATATTAAACGTAATTGTCCATTTGGTCTGTCGTTTGTTTGGGGGTAAATGAATATTCCACCCTTCAACATATTCCGATGAAAATCTGCAATAAGAGAACCAATAAATCGTCCTGTATGTGTTCGTCCACCTTTCTCATTTAGTTTTTTTAAAAATATTATAAATTCTCTGAATTTGCGATCCATAGAATTGTAATTCCCCTCATTGATAGAAAAAATGCTTCCATTTTCCGGAGTCGTGATTTTTTTGTGTGTTAGAATAAATTGTTTTTTTTTTGTATTTAGTGTAAATCCATTTACTTCATTATTGAAAGCGAAAACCATCATAGTAGTCGTTCCATAAATAACATAACAAGCCATTTTTTGTTTTTCACCTTTCTGCAAAAATCCATTTTTGTTGTTTTCTAAAATAGAAAAAATACTACCCACAGGGATGTTTACATCAATATTTGACGACCCATCTAATGGGTCCATCGCAACCAAGTAATTCCCATCTTTATTAAGATTAATAATGTGTTCGTTTTCTTCAGATAGTACTTCATAGATGCTTCTGTTTTTTTTAAACTTCTCAATAAAAATTGCATTTGCTATTAAATCTAACTTCTGTACTTCTTCGTTTTGAATATTTTTTTCACCAGTAGTACCAAAAACATCCACAGTTTCCTCATTAAGTTTTTGATACATTTCAATTGACCCATCAACTATATTTTTAATGATCTCAACAATATCTAGTGGATAGTTGTTTTTATTTAAAAACTCATTTAGTTCCATATAAATAAAAAAAGAATAATATATTTAATTACAAAAATAAAGTTTAATATTTAAATGGCGTTATCAGTATTGAAATTTGGTGGTGGATGTTTACATAGTGCAGATACCATAAAAAAACTCCCTCATATTTTAAGAACGTTAAAGGAAGAGTCGGTTAATAAAGAATCACATTTTATTTTAGTGTTATCTGCATTTGGGAAAACAACTAATATGTTGGAGCAAAAACAATACAAAAAATTTATAGATTTCATTTTTCTTATTATGAAAAACTTAGAGTTTGAAAATATTGAAATTAGTGAGGTCTTAGGTCATTATTTTCCTTTATTGTCTTTTAACAGTGGTAAACTTGCAGGGTATCATTTTGATCACCATAGTCCATTATATAATTCTTATTCACGTCGTGTTGCTATTGGTGAATATGTTGCTTGTGATATAATAAATAGATATTTAATACGCGAAAAAATAAATAATAGCTTATTTGATTCGAGCTTATGTATATGGACTGAAGCTATGTGTAGGGAAAAAAATAGTGCTAAATTTCATTCGACATCTGTTCCACCTTTTTATAAAGAGATTTTAACTTTTAAAAGTAGTAATCCTGGATTTTCTCAATCAGAAGTTAGAATAACACCCGGTTTTATCGCCAATGATATAACTTTTAAATCAGAACTCTTTTTTGATATGATTACTGATCCTCCGGAGGAAAAATATAATTGGCCACCGATCCATATTCAACGACATTTTCAACAGACTACTTCTAGTAGGTATTGTTGTACTACTCTCGGTAGAGAAGGGTCAGATTATACTGCAGCAATTATAGCAAAAATGTTAAAAGCAAATGAAGTTGTTCTGTTTAAAGATGTAAATGGAGTTTATGACCAAGATCCGAAAAAACACTCTACAGCCACTATTTTTAAAAAATTAAGTTATACAGAGGCTTTTAAAATTTGTAATAAAACACAGACAGTTATCCATCCCAAAACCCTTCTTCATCTTAAAAGTATAATTATTCCTATTAGGATTAGAAATTTTCATGACTTAACCGCGTCAGGTACAATAATTACTCACTAATTGTTTTATCAATAGTACCTCCAATTAGTTTTGACCCAATATCAGAATTTAGTCCGATCCCAATAGTAAACATATCATATTCAGCTTTTGTCCAATCAACATGTATAGTAAATAATAATAATTTAATTCTCGCTCCCATAGTTGCTTTAAAACCATTCACCCCACCAAAAGAAAAGTTAAAGGGATCAGTTACTTCAAGATTCATTCCTTCTTCAACAACACCTAATGCCTCATTCCAGTCATAAATTGTGTAAGTTCCATTTAAAGCGAGAGTCGCTTGTGAGTATTGGTATCCAATCCCAACATAGGGCGTGAATATAGATAGTTTTTTACTTAATATTAGGTTAGAATTAAAGGCTTTGACGTCAAAGTTTAGATTTTGATCATCACGAGAAAAATTGAATCCACTATTTAATTTTGAATATCCCATTAAAACAGATAAGTCAAAGGGTAAAATTTTCACTCCTGGTATCCATTGTTTTACATCATGTTTCAGCCCAATCCCCCAAAACCCGGTCTCCAACTCCTTTAAAGAAACACTAGGTGCATATCTAAACAAAATCTCGGTTTTTTTAATTAAACCAATACTCCCCTGGAGGTATGGCATTAACAGAGCTCCATCCCAATTCAATCCCCCAGGAATTTTAAATAAATTTTCATTTTGTTCATTAATAGGGTTAGTATACATTACCTGTGTTGGATCTGAGGGACCAAGGATTGTCGCTAATTCTCCATCTCCATCAATCATAAAACTCTCCAGTGTAGGTGAAAAATATAAAGCGTCGGCGGGAGGAGTTATTATATGGAATCCCACTGTCACATCAAACCCAGGAAATTGATGAGGTTTTCCAGTATTATACCAACCTGCATTTAATCCATTACCGAACCATGCTCCAACAGGATTCATATATCCTTCTATTAGTTGTTCTGTATCATTTAGGGTTCCTGCAGTTAGTCCATATAAAAAATCTGTTATTTGTTCTTGCGTCTTCCCCTTTAAAAAAGGTAAAAGACCTAATAATATTAGTAATGTTAGTTTCTTCATATTAATTTTTTAATTTTTTCAATTAGGATTCTTGATATTTTTTCAGAAGCCTCTTTGGATAAACCTGCAATATGAGGTGTCATAATCACATTATCGCAATTTAATAAATAATTAAAGTCTTCATCAATATTTATATTGTTAAATTTTCTGTTTTCGTGTTCATGTACATCTAGTGCAGCTCCCAAAATTTTTTTTTCTTTTAAACCTTTAATCAAGTGTTTTGTATTGATAATTTTACCTCGGGATGTGTTTATGATATAAAATGAATTTAACATATTGTGAATAAAATCATTATTCATAAAATGTATTGTTTCACCATTTAATGGTATATGAAAACTTATTATATTACAATATTTATATAAGTCTTTCAGACTACTTTCTTGTACACTTTCATCAGAAAAATTGTTTTTGTATTTATCATATACCATTATTGAACAATTCAATCCTTTTAGTTTTTCACAGAAAGCCTTTCCCGTATTTCCATAGCCAATAATTCCAATAGTTTTTCCCTCTAATTCTATTCCTTGGTTACCCTTTCGGTCCCATATGTTTTTTTTTAATTGTTCCATGGAATTATGGATTCGGTGGAATAAACATAATATCATCCCTAAAGCGTGTTCCCCAACAGAATTACCGTTTCCCTCACCAGAATTAAAACATTCAATATTTAACCTGGCCGCACAAGCAGTATTTATTAATTCCATACCCGAACCATATCTAGCTATAAATTTTAAGTTTTTTGCCTGGTGTAAAAAATGTTCGTCGATATTTAAACGATTTCTTACAATTAGTCCATTGAAATAATTTATTTTCTTCAGAGTATCTTCTTCTGACCCATCAACATCAATTTCATAAGTGATATTATTTTCATTTAATAATTGTGTAAATAACGGGTCTAACTTGTCTGTGATTAATAGGTGCATTATAGTATAATTTCAGCAATTGAAAAATAAATAAACAGCCCAATAACATCATTCATGGTTGTAATAAATGGTCCAGTCGCCAAAGCAGGATC
>Ga0163179_10003299_pt1 | contig 10984 bp, 5 predicted proteins | sample AtlANTMetagenome_FD_109643 | JGI IMG/M metagenome (GOLD analysis project Ga0163179, IMG submission 109643) | Marine eukaryotic phytoplankton communities from the Atlantic Ocean - Atlantic ANT 2 Metagenome | ecosystem: Environmental > Aquatic > Marine > Oceanic | place: North Atlantic Ocean... | reverse complement strand
TTTCCAAATGTTTTAATACTAGAAGACATTGAAGATTTAACTCAAAAGGTTGATATGTGTCTAGACTTTATTGAAAGTTTAAATGAGTATCCTAGCGGTGACTTAATTAAGTCTATTGTTATTAATAGCGGTAGAAATGAATTAGTAGATGTTCAATGCAAAGAAGAAATCAATATTAGTTCCTTAGACTATACAGTTTTAAATTTTCCTGAAGAAAAAGAGTATTATGAAAAAATAACAAATGAAATTGAGAATAAAATATTTAAAGAGTTTACGGGTTTAAACGAAAATAATTCTCCTCAAAAACATGACAGCAGAAGATTCATATATTCAGGTAATAGTTGTATATCTTTAGTACATGCTTTGTTTAGAAGTAATAGATTAAATGTTGCAGTAACACTTAGATCTTCTAATGTGATAAAAACTCTTTGGGCTGACTATGAATTTTTAAAAATATTAAGTGTAAAAATTGCACAATCTATGAGCCTAGATGAGGATATTACTATTGATTTAACAATTAATATAAGATCAGCACATATTGTTCCATAAATAATATAAACATATAATTGAAATATATTAAATTAGATTTAAATCAGAAAGGCAAAAAATGAATTCGAATCCTTTTTTTAACATATATATTGGTCCTATGTTTGGTGCTAAAACAACAAGATTGCTTGCAGATATTGATAGGCTAAAATATAAAGGCAAGAAAGTGATTGCATTTAAGCCTAATGTTGATAAAAGATATACAGTAGATAAAATATCTTCACACAACAATGGAACAATTGAAGCTTATTGTATTGACAATGCTGAAGAGATTTTAACATTCATAACTGAATGTGAAGAAGAAGAAAAACAGAGAGTTCATACAATAGCTGTTGATGAAGCTTTTATGATAAAAAATATTGATAAAGTATTAATTAATTGTTTTAGACTTGGTTATAATATTATTGTGTCATCTATACAGATGAACGCTAAAGAGCAACCTTTTGAAAATATAAAAAATATGTTGCCTTGGGCTACTAAAATTAATGTTTGCCCTGCTGTATGCACAATGTGTGATAATGATGCTTATTATACAGAAGCATTATTTGATATTGACAATGCAACACAAGAAGAAAAAGTTGGTGGTAAAGAAATGTACGAACCAAGATGTGCAAAACATTATTCAGGATTTAGTTTAAAATAATTTAGGTTTTATTCCCTCATATTCGACGTTTAAGCCAGATAATACTTTTTCTGTTTCTAATAAAGTATCTTCTCTATCATCCCAAAATTTAACTATATTAACATTAAACATTGAAGCTTCGTCTGAAATTGTAAATGCTTTATACTTAGGCACACTTTCTTTTCGTAAATTAGACTTAAAGTAATAGTTGTCAAAAGAATATTGATACTGGTTATTATTAAACAATGAAATTTCTTTTGTATTTAAAATACTCTCAGTATTACTTATAATTTCATTGTTTGAAGTTCGTGCTGTACAAAGTATTACTCTTGTATTACTTTCTTCAATAGCTTTGTATAAATTATTTAGAACTTCTTCGTTCCATGTTTTTTTATCACTATTATATAATGTCATATCAAAATCAAAAACATATAAATTTTGATTTGTAATTTCTAAGTTTTCTTTTATAATATATCTTATATAATTTTTTAATATTTTATTATGCATAAAATCTCCGGAGATTAAAATGACAAATATATATAGGCCATCATGGGACAAAATATGGATGACAATGGCAGAAACAATAGCACAAAGAAGCCATCATTCAACATTTAAAGTAGGCGCGCTTATTGTAACTTCAGATAATACACAAGTTCTTTCTTTAGGTTATAATGGTAATGCAGCAGGAATGTCAAACGTACCTCAATCTGAAGAACCTGGGTGTAGTGGATTGTTGCATGCTGAAATAAATGCTCTTTTGAAAATGGATTATAACAATCCTAAAGACAAAGTAATGTATTTGACTTTGAGTCCTTGCGTAAACTGTGCTATAGCAATTATTAATAGTGGAATAAAAAAAGTTGTATTTAAAGAACAATATAGAAATATAGACGGTATAAACCTTTTAAAAGATGCGAATATTGTTGTAGAAAGATTTAAAGAGTAATTTTTGTTTTAACATTTTTAACAATTGCATAATACTTATTACAGAATAGAAATTAACTAGGTAATAAGTATGAATATAAAAATTGGTGATCTTTTATTTGAAGAAAACAACTCTAATGAAATTCATGATGTATTTAAAAAAAATATGTTGCTTGAAGCTGGAGATGATAGTGTTAATCTTAACAAGAAGGACTTGTCAATAGTCGCAAAAAAAGTATGTGGTTTAATGGGATCAGCTTTTCCTGACACAGAAAAAGTTTTTTCTGGCGAAATGAAAAAAGATCAAATACTTGGTGGTTTAAAAAAATTAGAAAAAAGAAAAATATCTGGAGGCTGGGAAGTTAACTTTTTTAATCTTAAAGGTGTAAAAGGTAATCCAGAAGAAACTCCTCCAATTTCGCAAGCTGATCTTATGATATACGGTGAATTAGGCTTTGCAATGTTTGAAGTATCTGCAAAAGGTCAAGAAATAGAAGGAGAAAATGCTCAAGGTGAAAACATAGTAGAATATTTTGCTATACCAATCCCTGGATTTACATCTAAAGAAGAAGATTCAGATTTTAAAAAACAAGTCCTTTTTCATAAAATGGTTTTTAATTTAGACTTAGGTGCTATTGACAAAGATCAAGAAATTATAGAAATAAGACATGTAGGACTAGGTAATGAGTTTAAACAAGTCCATGTTGTTGAAAAAGGAAAATCTATAGAAGATTTAAGAACAGCATTAAGAGGAAAAAATTATTCAAAAATAGCTGGTTTTCTTAAGAAGTCTAATCAAGGAAATGCTAAATCAGTAGTTTCAGACAATAGCAGCAGCCCAGATTCAGATGATGATTCTGTAGAAGCTACACCAGATAGTACACAACAAACAGATTCTAAGGACATAGCAGCTGGTGTGAGAGAAAGTTATTTACATAATCATAGACTTTCAGATTTGCTATTTGAAAAAAAAAGTCTAAAAAAACTAAATACTAGACAGAAAAAGAATATAGTTGAAAATTATTTTAATGTTGACTATACAGCATTAAATAATTACGATAAAAGAGACTTTTTATATTTTTCAAATATATTACTAGAAGTTGATAGAAAAAACATTCTTTTAGAAGCAACGCCTAAACAACTTCAAAAAGCACAAGAACGTGGCAAACAAGCTCAAGATGCAGGAACAGGAGATTATTATGGTCATCCTATTGCAAAGTCTGTAGGAGAAATTCCTAAATCTAAAAAAGATAAAAAGAGTTGGTTAAGTAAATTTGCAAAAGTTGTGCCAAAATTAAAAGATAAAGCTGTAACTGGACTTAAAGACTGGATTATGGGCTCAGGTTTAGATGATGATGTAGTATCAGCTGCTGAAAAAGCTATGGGACAGGCAGGCTTTATTAAAGGTCAAGAAGAATTTTTAGCTAGAGACGACGTTAAAGACATAAGCGGAGAGTTTAGTGGAACAAAAGCTGTTGTAAAAGACAAAGAAGAAGACTCAGAAGAAGGTGATATAGAAGGTGAAGATCTTAAAAAAGACGAAGATCAAGATGAAGATCAAGATGATTCATTAAGCAGTTCAAACGTACCTGAAGCTATTAAAAAGAAAATTTTAGAAGAATTAACAAACAATATACAAGATAAAAAGATATTAAGCTTTTATCAAAACGAGTCTTCGTTAAATTCTTTTATAGATGAAACTTTAAAAAAAGTTGCTGATTATAAAAATGTTTTGTCTAAAGTTGATGTTGCTAAAAAGCTTGAAGAATTAAAAGCAAGAAAAGACTGGGAAGAAGCAACACAAGAAGATAGAAGTAAAGCAGAAGAAATAGTTAAAGGAATAATTGATGGTAACAGTGCGTTTAATAAAGAATTAGACTCATATGTTAGTGGACTTAATAAGTTAAAATCAACAAATGCAGAAAGTGACACAACATATATTAATAAACTTGTTGAAGCAAACTTTAAAGCTGGAATAAAAATTTTTAAAAAAGATAAACATGCTGAGATAAAAGAAGTCTACAAGTATATTGCTATTCTTTCAGCTAGAGAACAAAAAATTAAAGCTGCTTGTGCATTACAATCTGCAGCTGAAATTAGCATTTCAGTTCATGCAGAATTAAACAAACCTCCAAAAGAATTAGTTTCAACAGTAAGTAACATTGAAAAATTATCAAAAGGTGATGAAAGTGGTAAACCAGAGAATGCTGGTGCTGCTAGTCGTGTTGATCAAGCGCTTGGAGGTCTAGACGGTATTTCATACGAAGAAATTTCTGCTATGTTAATAGGTGATGCAAAAGCTGAATCTCGTAGAATTAAAAATAAAAATCTATTACTTGAAGATAAAAAAGTTCAAAAGAATCTTGTTAAAATTGGTAACAAAATTGCTGTTGATTCAAACGGTAAAATTAATGTTAGCACAATAAAATCAGTTTATAAGTCTCTTGATGATAATAAAAACTATAAAAAAATTAAAGATGCTTTTTATAAAAAGTTTAAATCACAATTAGGAAAAGATATTTCCAAAGCGACAGATGATGAAATTCAAGAACAATTAATAGATTTCCTTGATTCATTAAACAAAGGAGTAGGAACACCTAATACTAGAGGAGCTGCTAAAACAGGAACAGCTGGAGGTGGTCACGGTCAATCAATTATTAAAAGAATTTTTAGTAATTTTGGTAAAAAATTATTATGGGGTTCGATAATAGGTGCTGGTCTTATTGTTATTTCTGATCTTTTTTTTGGAACTAATATAATAGTAGGTCTTCTTCAGATAGGTAATTATATTATAAATGAATATACTTCAGTTTCACTTACAAGTGCAGGATTAACTTTTTCGGGTGTTTTTGCTAAAATTTTATCTACATTCCCTAGCTTAGGAACTATTGGTAGTTTATTTTCTGGTCTAAGCATTGGAGGCTTATGGGCAAGCCTTACTGGTAGTACTGCTGGTGTTGCTCCTGGGAGTATGGGTGCTTTAGGTACTGCTGGTACATTTTTAGCAAGTTGGGCAGCAGCACCATTTGCTGCTACATCATGGGCAATGTTTATGGGCACAGCTTTTCCGCTTTGCACTTGGTTATTTGTGCAAATTGGTGCTTTATTTTTAACTGCTGCAGGAGCTGCAAAGTGGCTAGTTGGCTTTTTTGCAGGTCTAAGCGGATTCGCAAAAGGTGCAGCTTGGATGGCCCAAGGAAAATCAATCTTAACTTTTGCTAAAGTAAAATTATTTATGTACCCACCTTTAGCTATAGGTGTAGGAACAGTTATTTTATTAGCAATTGCTTGGAGATGGTGGAGCAAGAGAAAAAAGAAAAAAGGTGAAATATCTGATTTAAAGTTAGGTGAAGTTTTAAAGATTTATATTTTAGCAGCTGCAACAAATAAATCGTATGAAGATATTGTTAGAATTCTTGGAATGAATCCTGCAGAATATATGGCAGAATTAACAAAGACTATACTCCCTGACGATGATGAAATGCAGATTATAATCGATGCTCTCGATATAAAAAGTTTAAATAAAATACCTAAAGATAAAGCAACGTTTAAAGATACAATCAAAGCGTATAAAAAAGTAATAGAAAAGTTAGAAAAAAATAAACAAATTAAAGGATCAACAATAGGCTTGCTAGAAGAATTAGAAGATTCTTTAAGAAAAGATTTGTTGTTGCTGTCTAGTGGAACTATTTCCGAAGAAGAGTTTACTGAATATTATAGTAATAATTCTATAAAACAAATGGCTATGAGTTATTTAAACGGTAGTAGAGAACATATTACTATTTCTGACGTTAATAAGAATTTGTTAATAGATGATAAAGAAAGTTTATTAGCATCTTTACAGTCATCTAGAAATAAAACAATTACTTCATTAAACCCTCTTGGTAACTTTGATCCGAGTGATGATCCTATTTTTTATATAGTAAGTCAAATAGCTTCTGCTAAAAAAGGAAAAAAGCTTTCTATAAAATATAACATTGCTGATATGATCAAAAAATTCCCAGACAAAATATCAGATGATCAAATCGATATTGACAAAATAGTTTCAGCATTAAGTCAAAGCAATGCACATATTGCTGCTAATGACATTAAACAATTTAAGGAGAAAGGATTTTTAGAAAAAATTACCTTGTCTTCAAAGGAAGGCCAAAAAGAATATGCAGAAAAATATTTAACATATATTCATAAAAATCTGTTAAGAGGAATTGAAGGTTGTATAGATCAATCTGTTTTTAATGAAAGTTTAAAGAAAAAGAGCAACTTGTTATTAGAAATAAATAATTTTAATTCTAAAAATTATCGTGAGTTTAAAAAACAATTACTTACTGAAGGTCGTTATTTAAATGAATGGTCTTGGAAAGGTGTTACTAATGGTCTTGGAATAGGCGCAGGAGTTGGTGCTGCTTTAGGTACTGGTTTGCATGCAGCAGGAGTTGCAAAACTAGCAGGGACAGGAGTTTTAGCAAAACTTGGATTAACTTCAGCAGTATTATCAGTAGGTGTAACAGTATGTTTAGGTATTCTTGCAGGCGTTATGGTTATAAAAATAGGCGGCAAGCTAATTGATTTATTTCAAGATGCTAGATTTGAAGGAAATTTCAATCCTTACAGTGATAAGAAATATATTGAAGCAATTACTCCTCATATTAAAAATATAGTTAAGTTACAAATTGGTATATCTTATGCTAAAATTCTTCTTCAGCATAAAGAAGCATTAAAAAAAGTAGGCGTTGAAATCGTAGGTGAAGATCATCCTATGTTTGCAGATCAAATGAAGGAGATTAAAAGTCAAGTACAAGTATCTGAATTAAAAAAGAACTTAAGTGAAGAAGGTGAAGACTTATATGTTTCTATAAGAGAACTTGGCTTCTATATAAGAAATGCAAATCAAGACCCAGGAATTGGTGATTTTATACCTGATAATCATTTAAATAAGTTTATAGATGACATATGTTTTAAAAGCGGCGCGCCTCTTGAAGCTATATTTAAAGCTTTAAAAGATGAAAAAGATAAAGGTGGAAAAGAAAATATTCAAGCTGGTGTTAACGAAGGTTTTGTTTATAAAGAAGGATTAGGATTCTTATTAGAACAAGATGAAACAAAAAGAAGCGTAAAAATATCTTTAAATGAAGCATTTAGTGAAATTAAAAAAGTTTCAAAAGGTTTTGTATATAGTAATATTGATCTTAATGGATTAGTAAATCAAGAAATAATAAAAATAGTAGAGCCTCACTTTAATAAAGGTTTTTGGCAGAAGTTTAACTTATCACAAAAATTTAAACAACAAAGAGGTGGTGGTGCCACGAAATTTATGTATCAAAAAGTTACAGATGCTATGAGTGAAGTAACAGGAATGGATCCTAAAAGATGCATGTCTATAATTCAAAATAAGCAGTCTAGAACTTCAGAAAAAAGAAAACAAGACATCGGCTCAGGTCTTGAGTTAAGTCATCGTGACTTTCTAGTTCATAATGCAGGCTTAGGTGTTTTGCTAGAATCAAGCTTATTAACTGAATCAGATAAATTAAATTATGTAGAAAAGTTAAGTAACGGCAATTACAAATACTATTATACTTCAGACATATCTGGACCTAATAAATTTACTGAATTAGTTGTAGATCCAAGTACAGGCAAACAAGTAGGAAGCCTAGTAAGAAGTGCAACTGATACTTCTGCTAGCTTGCCAGCTTCAGGAAACATAGGCGCAAAACCGGCGACTCAAGCATTAACTAAAAAAATAAATGCAACTTATACAAAAACTCCTGACTTAGAATATATTTTAAATCCAGAAGCGCCTGCTTATAAGTTAAACTCAGGAATTAAAGGATTAGATTTAAAAGGAACTGGTGTTCCTGCAAAGAAGTTAACTTGGTTAGACTACTTACCAAAAGTCGATCCTACAGTAATGAAATATTTTGGCGCTGTAAGTACATCTTATTTAGCATTAAATATTTTTGATGGATTTTTAGCAGCACCAATATCTGAGAGAACATTAGTTCCTCTCATTTCAGATATTGATTGGGCTAGATTAGTTAGTGCAACTTATGCAACTCAAATTGTTTACTTGTTAGAAGCAAACCGAGATAGATTTTCTGAAATGGGTATAGAAATAACTGGTAGTTTACCTGCTAAAGCTAGAGAAATGATGTCTGCTGCTAAAGATGCTATGGGTGCTGGAGGCGGTGAAGCTACAGGAAACTTAGGCGTTTTATCAGGTGCAGCATTAAATAGACTTAAGAAACAAAAGAAGGGTAAGGAAGTTACTGAAGCTGATCTTGCTAGAGTAATCGAAGCTGATATTAGAAAGCTCATATATGCATATCATAAGTCTTATAGGACAGAGACATATGAAAATATACAACAAGCTATAGGCGATAATAAAACTTCTAAAGGCTTAAAGAAAGCTAAGAGCAGTAAAAATTGGAAAACAGGTTTAGGTCTTGTAGGATTAGGATTAGGTGCTGCAGCAATAACCGGGATAACCGGAGGTGCAGCTTTACTTGGTTTACCTGCAATGATAACTGGTGGTGGTGTTTATGCAAATAGGCTTAGCGACTTTGAAAACGATCAAAGACTATCTGGTGATGAATCAGCTGAAGCTGAAAGAAGTGCTATTAATTCAATGTTAAAAGATGACATTAAAGCACTTACTACGCTTATTATAGACATATCAAAAGAAGCAAAAGGTATAAACGAGAGTTTGAAAAACATTAATAGCTCTTTAAAATTAGCAAGACTTTTATTTGAAGCTGCTAGTGATAGTAGAGTTGATGTTAAAAAAGTTATTAGTAAGCTAAAGAGCTCTGCAATTTTAGCTTATGACGGTAGTATTAGAAGAGGAACAGAAGAATATAAGTCAGCAGAATCTTATACAATAGATATAGTTTGTAGTATGCTTGATAGTATCTGTGGTATTGATGTAGTAGGTGCTGATAAGTATCGCAACCCTGAGGTTTTTGTGCAAAATATTGCACAAAGTGTTGTTAATGCTGATGCACCTCAAGGAGAACCTGCAATATCTCCAACAATATCACCAGCAGCTGCTATTGCTGCTGGCCAACCAGTTCCTCAAATGGATAAGCCAATTAATCCTGCACAGTTTATGGGTATGATGAATCAAATGGGTGGTCCTATGATGATGATGATGATGCCTATGATGATGATGTCAATGATGCCAATGATGATGCAAGGCAAACAACAGCAAGGATTTGACTTTGCTAAGTTCTTTGAGCAAATGAGTAAAGGACAACTTACAACTGGACAAGCAGTTAAGCAAGTATCTGATGCTATTGATGAACTACCGGAAGAGCAAAGAACAGTATCTTCAGCAGCTCAAACTGCTTCAGGAGATTCTGGTAGTCAAACAACTACACACACAGGTGATGACTTTGCATCTGCTTTTGAGGAAGTTATGAGAACAATGGACGCTTCTAAGCCAACATTGAGCAAAGAGAGTGTTATAGAGATATTTAGAGGAATTCAGGTAATACCAACTATAATTAACTCAGCAAATGTTGACGGTTGTTTGACAATAACACCTCGAGGAAATAATTTGTTTACTTCAACTTCTAGAAATAGAAGTGGAAATGCTAGATCAGAAAATAGAAGGCTTACTACTTTTAATGAACAAGTTATATCTGGTTATTTTAATGTAACAGAAAACAAGGACGAAGAAACACAAGACGCAAGTAGAATTGCAGAAGTACTTTTTAATTCATTATTTAGTGGAGGAAGATCTATTATACGAGGTCAAAATCAAGGTTTACAAAGAAAAAATAACAATACAGCTTTAACTCCTGATGAATTTAGCCAATTTCAGCAAAGTATTGCACTTATTATTAGAGAGAATATTGTATTTAGAATTGTCAACAAAGTATTTAAATCAGATCTAGAAGAGTCTGCTGCTCAAATTGATCAGTTAAGTAGTCGTTATTCAAGTTTATTTGGCAATAGCACTTTAGAAGCTTATGTCAAAGATTTGCACTCAGGATTCGAAAATATTAAATTAAAAGAAAATAAGAATAAAAGAAATAGATTAATTAGAAAAACTAAAAATCGAAAAGACTTAATGAATGAAGATTATTTAATGGGAGATTTAAGTAGTTTATTATTTGAAAATAGCATAGTTGTTGAAAGTAAATCAAGAAAAACAAGCAAAAAAAATGAAATAAGTAATTCAAATATTAACTTAAGAAAAGAATGGCTTAAAATCTGGGATATATAGAATTACAAATAGGAGTTTTAACAAATGAAGCTTGATAAAAAAACAATGCTTAAGTTAATGAAAGAAGAGTTTAATAAACGCTTAGAACATTATTTAGGTGAAATCGAAATAAAAGATAGCAAGAGAGATGTTGATTTGATAAAAAATGCTCAAGGTTTAAAAGTAAAAAACGAGCAAGGGCTAGAGTTGACAATTGATGATGTTGTTGTTATTGATAATCAAGAGTATGTCGTATTAAGAAAGCCCGAAGAGCCTAGAAAAGGTACTAGTCCTGATGACTTGATGATCTCTAGCAGAGAAAGAAGTCCGCAGCAAGATGATGAATTATTATCTGCCATGGTAAGAGAAGCTGACGAAGATCCTGATGAAGATCCTGACGAAGAACCTGATGAAGAAGAAGAAACTGGTAACCTAGGCGGCGACTTAAGAAGTAAAAGTAAAGATATGAACTATAAAAGATCTATTACAAAATATGATGCATCTTTAGATTCTCTTAAAGGAGCAAGAATAGAAGACGATAAAATTTACATACTAATTACAGAGTTTGAGAAAGAGTATAGTTTATAATGAATATCAATGATTTAATAAGAGATGCTGTAGATAAAACTTTAAACGAAAGTGGATTATCACATCATAAAATAAATAAAAATAAAACAGAGAATAACGTA
>Ga0163179_10003298_pt1 | contig 10985 bp, 11 predicted proteins | sample AtlANTMetagenome_FD_109643 | JGI IMG/M metagenome (GOLD analysis project Ga0163179, IMG submission 109643) | Marine eukaryotic phytoplankton communities from the Atlantic Ocean - Atlantic ANT 2 Metagenome | ecosystem: Environmental > Aquatic > Marine > Oceanic | place: North Atlantic Ocean... | reverse complement strand
GCAAGAATAGCATTGTATTCTGCCTTTAAGTTTTTTAATTCAGCCATTGTTGACTGAATATTTACATCTTCATCAAAATTTGACATTTTAGTCCTCTTTCTGTTAGTGGTTAATAATTACCATGTTTGTTAATTTTCTAATAAGACTGTCTAGGTCTAAATCGTACACATGGTCGTAAGCGTCTTTTTTTAGTTGTTTAGCATAATCTAATTTTTCAATCAGATTTTTACATTCTTTAAATTCTCTATGAACTCTATAAATTGTCTTGTATTGAAAATTACTCATTATGCCACCAACTTTTTAATTAATTCGATATTTCTTTCGATTTGTAGTTTTTCGTCAAACGATCCTTTATATTTTTGACCAGTTGAAGTTTCCCACATTTTTTTAGCAAACTCAAACTGTTTTTCGTATCTACTATCTTGATTTGTCATTATTAGTCCTTTTGTTTTTGTTAATATACTGTTATTATACACTAGGGAAACTGCGAAAACAAGCAAAAAATGGAAAATATCCGAGGGAAAACGGACTTTCTTTCGTTTAGAATCAATAACTTAGAAAAATCGCAGAAAACTGCGAAAAATGAAGAAAATCACGAAAAACTGCGAAAAAAACACACTTAGGAAACTCTTATAAATAGTGAATATGACGGATCCTTGTTATGACGGCGTGAATTTTTACGAATCACGCAATTTTGTGTGGAATTTAGTGTTGGAAAGACACGAATATATCGTGGAAGTAGTAAATCCTAGTATTTTACTTGAGAGATCCGTAAAAATAACAATCGAAGGTGTGACCTTCGGAACAAGGAGATAAAAAATGGATTATATCAATAAGATATATGATTTTTTTAGACAAGGATTAGAAGTTTTCTGGCCTAAATCTAAAAAAACAGTAAAAAAGAAGAAAAAAGCAACTAAGAAAAAGAAAAAATAGTATAATGAAAGTATCTAAACATTTTGGCACAAATACAGGACATACTCCAACAAGTAAAGGCACTTCTCAAGGTAGAAAACCTATTACGAGTACAATGAATAAGTCAAAACGAAGATCATATAAGGCGTATAGAGGTCAAGGTAGATAGTGCCTGGTGTTAGTAGAGATAATGACTCTGCAGGTGGGGACTTAATACCAACTCAAGATAGAGTTTTTGCAAATGGTGAAAAGATCATTAGAAATGGTGATCCGGTAGAACCTCACGGTATTGCACCTCACGCCTCAGCGACAATGATTGCTGGATCAAATAATGTTTTTGTTCTTGGTAAAGCAGTAGTAAATGCTGGCGATAATGCAACTTGTGGACATAGTTCATCGGGTTCTAGTGATGTTAATGTGGGAGATTAAAATACCTAACAATTTGAGTTTACCAATATAAATAGTTCTATGGCATACGATTCTACTAAAATTAGTTCTGAAAGACAGTCAAGAACCTGGAAAGATTTAAACTTAAATTTTAGTAAAAATCCTGTGACCGGCGATATTACTAAGTTAAGTGGGACAGAAGCCGTTAAAAGAAGTGTAAGAAATCTTATACAGACAAATCACTATGAAAAACCTTTTCACCCAGAAATTGGGTCGGGTATTAGAGATTTACTTTTCGAACCTGCAACACCATTGACCGAAATATTTTTGGCAAAGAAAATTGAAGAGACTTTAGTTATCTTTGAACCAAGAGTAAGATTGATTCAGGTTGCTGTTACCGCACAACCTGATGAAAATAGTTATAGAGTATGGATTGAATTTTATGTGGTTAATCATCCTACTCCTGTTATAATAGATACATTCTTAGAAAGATTACGATAATGGCTACAACAACAAGTGCTACCGAAACTAAAAAATTAGAAATTACAGAATTGGATTTTGATCAAATAAAATCTAATCTAAAACAATTTCTAAGAAATCAATCTGAATTTGCTGATTATGATTTTGAAGGTTCTGGTATGTCCGTTTTGTTAGACACACTTGCTTACAATACACACTACTTAGGTTTCAATGCAAATATGCTAGGTAATGAAATGTTCCTAGATAGTGCTGAAATAAGATCAAGTGTTGTATCACTGGCTAAAATGTTAGGTTATACACCATCATCTGTGATTGCACCTACTGCTAATATTACACTTACAATGACAAATGCTTCAGGCGCTTCACTCACAATGCCTGCTGGTACAGCATTTACAACTACGGTTGATGGCACAGCATATAACTACATAACAAATTCCGATATTACAATAACACCAACTGATAGTGTTTATTCTTTTTCAAATACTACCATATATGAAGGTACAAGAGTTACCTTTGAATATACTGTTGATAGTACAAATGAGGAACAAAGATATATTGTTAATAATGCAAATGCCGACTTAACAACGCTATCTGTACTAGTACAAAATTCTACTAGTGATACTACAAGTTTCACATATAAAAAAGCAAGTTCGATTGCTGGTGTTTCTGCTACTGATAAAGTATATTTCTGTCAAGAGGTTGAAAATGGTAAATTTGAAATATATTTTGGTGATGGTGTGACCGGGTTTAAACCATCTGATGGTAATATAATTAAACTTACATATATTGTAACCAATAAGGCTGCTTCTAATGGTGCTTCATCATTTACATTATCAGGCACAGTAGGTGGATTTCCTGGTACGGTTACTACAAATTCAGTATCATCTGGTGGTACAGAAGCCGAGACTATTGCTTCTGTTAAATTAAATGCACCGCTACAATATGCAGCTCAAGATAGAGCGGTTACTACAGCTGATTATAAAACATTAGTAAAACAGATATATCCATCCGCAAGTGCTATTCAAGTGTGGGGTGGTGAGGATAATTCTGTACCTTCATATGGTAGAGTTTATATATCTATTAAGGCTGCTGACGGTACAAATTTAACAAGTTCTGAAAAAGAAAGTATTAAAACTCAATTAGAAAATTATGCTGTTGCTTCAGTTAGACCAATAATATCTGATCCAGAAACAACATTCATAACTTTAAAAACTGTATTTAAGTATGATAGTAATTTAACGGTAGAGGACGCAACAACAATAGCAAGTAAAGTTCAAACTATTATAACAAATTATAGTAATGATAATTTAAATAATTTTGTAGGAGTGTTTAGACACTCACAATTAACAGGACAAATTGATGACGCTGATTCTTCAATACTAAGTAATGTTACCACGGTTCAAATGTATCAAACATTTAAACCTTCATTGACGACTTTAGTTTCTCAAGCATATACAATAGATTTTAACAATGCAATTTATAATCCTCACACTGGTCATAGTTCAGAAACTGGTGTAATACAATCAACAGGATTTCAATTAGATAGTAATACTGATAGAGAATATTTTTTCAATGATGATGGTTCTGGTAATATTAGACTTTATTATCTAGTGTCTGGTGTTAAAACTTATGAAAATAATACTTGGGGTACTGTTGATTATAATTCAGGTGAGATAAAGATTAGTTCAGCAATTATAACTGCTGTTTCAAATGTAGATGGTGCTACATCAACTAAAATAAGGGTTACTGTAAAGCCTGATTCAAATGATATTGCACCTGTAAGAGGTCAAGTTTTAAATATTGATATTACTAATTCATCTATTACTGGCGAAGTAGATACTATCAGTTCTGGTTCTAGTTCATCTGGAGTGGGTTACACAACAACATCATCATACTAAAATGGAAAACTATTTTACCCTTAAAGAAAAAATATCTTCATTAGTAGGGCAACAAGTTCCCGAATTTGTACAAGCAGATCATCCTGGTTTTGTAGACTTTGTAAAGTCTTATTATATATTTTTAGAAAGTGCTGAATTACAGGTTACGGATGTTTCTGAGCAAGACGAATTAGTTTTAGAAACAGACAACCCAACATTAATTAATAAAACAATTTTTGAAGATGGATCTACTATCATATTAGAAGAGAATAGTTTTGCTTCGGCATTTACTCTAGGTGAAACGGTTACAGGTTCTGAAACAGGAGCGGTTTCTACAATTTTAAGTCCTGATATTTCTAACAATAGATTATTTATTTCTGCTAATTCTAGATTTAAAACAGGTGAAACAATTACTGGTGCTAATTCAGGCGCAACTGCAAAAGTAAGTAAGTATCGTGCTAATCCTGTTCAGAATATTCAACAACTTTTAAATTATGCTGACGCTGATAAAACTATATTTGATTTTCTTGCTCAAATGAGAGCTTCTTTTATGAATGGTATTACAGAAAATTTATTTAGTCAAGTAGATAAAAGAAAGACTATAAAAAATATAAAAGATTTATATAAAGCAAAAGGTACTGCAAAAGCAAATAAACTTTTCTTTCAAATGTTATTCAATGAAACTCCTGATATCTATTACCCAAATAGAGATTTATTGAAACCATCTATTGGTCAGTTTAACGAGAGAGTAATTTTAAGAGTTTTACAAACCTCAGGTAACTTGTTAAATGCAATAGGTCAAACTGTAAACATGATTTCAGGTTCTAATGTTGCAAGTGCTATTGTTGAAAATGTTACCGCATTTAGTATAGGTTCTACCTTTGTTTACGAGTTAGAATTAAATTCTGAGTCGGTCTCAGGAACTTTCATACACGGCGCCACAATTACTGTAATACAAAACAACGATAATACACTGGTTGCAAAAGGTACAGTTAATACAATAATTGATAAAATTAATATTACAAATGATGGTGCTTTGTATAATGCAAATGATCTACTAACAATAACAGGATCAGGTGGTCAAGGCGTGGTTAATGAAATAGGTACAGGCGGTGTAGATCAAGTATTTGTAGAAAATGGTGGATCTAATTATGCTGTGGGAGATACTGTAAACTTTAACTATACGAATTCTGATGGACAAAGTGCTGAGGCTGTTGTTTCGGTAGTTAATGGTGGATTTGCGGGTGAAACAGGAACTTCTGCTGATCACATAGTATTAGAAGATGGAACACAATCTGGCGATCCTTATTTTGGTGATAAAATAGTTCAAGAAACAGCCACCACTAATACTGGCGAGATAACAGATATAAGAGTTAATAATAGTGGGTTCGGTATGAAATCGTTACCTACTGCCACAGTAACCAGTTCTTCAGGTTCAAGTGCTGTAATAAAAGTATATGGCGGAGAAATAGGTAGAGTACAAAACTTTACTATTATTGATCCAGGTATAAATTACACATCAGCACCTACGGTTACATTACCAACTTATGCTTTCTTTACAGGTCTAACAGGATCAATATCTGGTGGTGAAACTTTTACTGGTAGTGGTAGCACATCAGGCACATTAACTAGTATTGATACAAATATAAACACTCTTAAAATGGTTGTAAGTGCAGGTGCTGTTGTTGCTGATCAAACACTAACATTTTCTGGTGGTGGTACGGTTGTTGTAAGAAAAGTAGATTTAGGAACTGCAACTGCTACAAAGGCAACTGTGGTGACTACAACAGGAAAATTTACAACACAAGATGGTTTTATATCTGAAAAAGATAAAAGAGTACAAGATAGTTTATATTATCAAGATTACTCTTATGTTGTAAAAGTCGGTGAGAGTATTAACAAATGGAGAGATTATATTAAGAAAGCAATTCACCCAGGTGGATTTGCTGTAACCGGTCAAGTAAAAATATCATCAAGAGTAAGTGGTGAAATTTCTGTTCCTGTTCAAGGTATAGTTTCAGGTATTTCTGATACACCGTTATTTTCTACATATAAATTTTTATTCGCAACTGTATTCGGTAGAAGGGCAGGAACACCAGGTGATGGTACAACTTTAAGAGCAAATGCTAAAGTGGGTAATGATAATAATGATACACATACTGCAGGTACTAGAGATGTTACCGTGAATAGAAAAGTAAGTGTTAAAGTAGTGGGTGATAGTGAGGATCTAGGATTTAAAATAAACTCAATTACTAGACGACACGGATACGCATACGCTGGACCTAGACTTAAAAATGCATTTCAATTTGGGTTATATTCAGGACCTTTCAATACTGGTACAGGCGTACCTGTGGCACAATGGGGAAATTATCATCTATCTGGAATGTTAGATAGTACACTAAATGGTACTGTATTAACTTTAGCACAACTACAAGATCCCGCAAACAATAGCAGAAATTTAAAGACAAATATTGCATTCCCAACAGAATTTTCTAAGACTGTTGGAGATTTCTCTACAACTACTAGGACTTTCGATAGTACTAGTTCAACTTTTGATGAGGACAATCTAACTTAATCGTATAAATAGTTCATATGGCAAAACAATCAATCAATTTAGGATCAAGTGCAAACGATGGAGGGGGTTCATCTCTTCGTGCTGGTGGTGATATAGTAAACGATAACTTTAGTGAGTTATATACTGCATTAGGTGATGGTACAGATTTAAAAATTAGTTTAGGATCACCGAGTACAGGTGATGTCTTAGCATGGAACGGTTCAATATTTACAAAATCAACACCTACTACACTTGCAAATATTGTTGAAGATACAACACCACAACTTGGTGGCAATCTGGATGTTAACGCAAAACAAATTGTATCACTAAGTAATAATAATATTGTTATCGCACCTAACGGTTCAGGTTCAATCATATTAGATGGTCAATCTTGGCCGCAAGCAGATGGTTCTGCTAATCAAGTTTTAAAAACAGATGGATCAGGACAGTTATCATATGGTAATGTTGAGGCGGTTGTTGATATAGATGGTGCAAACAATTTAGAAAGTGCAACACTTGCTGTTGGTGATAAATTTTTAGTTTCAGATGGTGGTACTGAAGGTCGTGCTTTGTTATCTCAAGTAGATACTTTGTTTGCTTCTACTACACAAACATTATCAAATAAAACTTTAACTAACCCTATTTTAAGTCCTACTGCGACAACTGCTGGTAAAGTAGAATTCTTAGAAGGCACAAATAATGGTACTAACAAGGCAACATTAATTGGACCTGCTTCAACTGCTGATGTTACCTTAACCTTACCTGCTGCTACTGATACATTAGTCGGTAAAGCAACAACTGATACTTTAACAAATAAATCTATTAGTGGTTCTACTAATACATTAACTAATATTCCTAATTCAGCAATTACAAATTCTTCGGTTACAATCGGTGGTACTGCTGTTGCTCTAGGGGCAACGGTTACAACTTATACTGGTTTATCTTCGGTTACTTCAACTAACTTTGTTGGTGATATAACTGGTGGTATTACAACAACTGGTTCTGCTGGTACAACTGGTGGTGTTACCGCTTCAACCTCGTCATCTGGTTATACTGCTGATAATACAAACGCTGGTACTAGTTCAGCACAAAGGGCAAAGGTTACTAAATCTATTGCTTCTGGATCACTAACTAAAGATGGTTCAACTTCAAATTCATTCGGTGCTGTTTCTGCTGTATTTAACACGGCAGATAAAACACTTAACAAAGGTATACTAACATTCTCTATTAAGATTACACCTGCAGGCGGATCAACAACTAGTTTTGTGCCTACTTTTGCGAGTTTCGGTGTATCATTAAATTTCAATAGTGTTGCTCTAGACCCTTCAATAGTGGCTGCATTTACTTCAGGCACTTTAACACCAGGTACTACAAAAACTGCTGAATATTCAGTAGAGGATGCTTTAACTATGATAGATGGTATTAATAACTTTACAGTTACCGTCACACCTTCAGTAGTTATCGCAGGTACAGATGATAACACTTCATATACTGCTACAGTAGATTTATTCTTTACTGCGGCTGCAGATAGATCAATTAATATTGATAATGGTACTATGCCAGTGGTTGATGTGTTAAAAGCAAGTGATCTTATGAGAGCACCTCAAGTTTCTCTTGCAACGAAAGAAAGTATGGCTACAGAAAACGGGTTGATTGTATATGATACAACAAATGATAAATTACAAGTATATTCAGGATCTAACTGGACTAACTTGCATTAAAGGTGTATAAATAGTTAATAAAGGAAAATTATGGCTGCGATTATTACTTCAAAATTTAGACTAAACAATGCGGAACAGTTCGTAGAGTCGTTTTCAGAAACGGCTGCAACTGCGTATTATTTGTTTATAGGTCGTTCATCTGCTTGGCAGACAGATACAGATGTTCAAGGAAATACTGTAAATGAAGGTTTAGATTCTGCGCCGCCTACACCAAATGATGATGTATCGTCAGAATTTTACAACTATGATGAAATTCTTGGACTTAAAAAGATTGCTTCTTCAGATGTTTCTCAAGTTATTCAAAAAAGAACCTGGACAACTGGTACAACTTACGATATGTATGAACATAATATCAGTTCTTCAAATACTGCTAATAGTGGTGCAACAAATATTTTTGACGCTTCTTTTTATGTAATCAATTCTGCTAATAATGTTTACAAAGTTATTGAGAATGATGGCAACACAGCGTCAACTAGTGAACCAACTTCTACTTCAAACTCTATATTTTCAACTGCCGACGGATACAGATGGAAGTATTTGTATTCACTATCTACTTCACAGGTTACTAACTTTGTATCAACTGACTTTATGCCTGTATCAACAAATTCAACTGTTTCGGCTGCGGCTGTTAACGGTGCGTTAGATACTATTCTTGTTGCTGCTGGTGGTTCTTCTTATAATGTAAGTGGTGGTGCAACTTCTGGTACAATTACTGCTGTACCTATTCGTGGTGATGGTTCTGGTGGCGTTGCTTCTATTACATTAACTTCGGGTGCGGTTTCAGCTGCAACAATAACAACTGCGGGTACTAACTATACATATGCATATATTCGTAATGCAGATATAATTGGTGGAACAAATGCTGGTGGTGCCGGGTCAGGTGCAAATTTAAATGTTATTATTCCCCCTAAAGGTGGTCACGGCAAAGACGCAATCAAAGAATTAGGTGGTTTCTTCGTAATGTTAAATACAGATTTAACTGGTAGTGAAGGTACTTCAGATATTTTAGCAACAAACGATTTTAGAACAGTAGGTGTCGTAAGAGATCCAACAAACTTCGGTACTTCAACTGTTTCAACAGGTACTACATTAAGAGGTATTAAGGCAATTAAAATTGCTTCATCTCCTACACCAGGCACATTTACGATTGACGAAGAAATTAATCAGGCGTCAACTGGTGCTGTTGGTAGAGTAGTATCTTGGGACTCTGATAATAAAATTTTATATTATTGTCAAACTAGATTCCCAGATTATGGTACAGACGCAAATGGAAATTTGACAGCATTTAGTGGTAATAATGTTATAACAGGACAAACTTCAAGTGCAACTGCAACACCAGATACAAGTTCAAGTGCAACTGTTAATGCTGTTGTATTCTCTTCCGGTTATTCAAACCCAGAAATTCAACCCGACTCAGGAGATATAATCTATGTAGAACACAGGTCGCCTATTTCCCGTGCTTCTGACCAAACAGAAAATATTAAACTAATTATTGAGTTCTAGGAAAACACATGGCAACCTTAACGGATTTTAATGTCAGCCCATACTATGACGATTACGCTGACAGTAATAACTACCATAGAGTACTATTCAGACCAGCCTTTGCTGTTCAAGCAAGAGAGTTAACTCAAGCACAGACAATACTTCAAAATCAAGTAGAAAGATTTGGTAATAACATCTTCAAAGAAGGTGCTATGGTTATACCTGGTCAGATTTCTGTTAATACTGATTACGAAGCAGTAAAATTAACTTCTTTTTCTGGCACTTCAACACTTTCAAATTTACAAGGTGGTGTATTTACTGGTGCAACCTCTGGTGTTCAAGCAACTGTTGTAAATACAGTAGTTACCGATGGTACTGATCCTAATACATTATTTGTTAAATATACAAATTCAGGTTCTAATAATACAACCGCAAGATTTACCGATGGTGAAAATATTACTGCAACAATTTCTATTGGTGGTGTTAATACTTCAATTACTTGTGCTGTAAATACAACAGCAACTGGTTCTGCTGCTCAAATAGAAGCAGGTATATTTTATACTAGAGGATTTTTCGTACAAAATTCAGCACAAACTTTAATATTAGATAAGTACACAAATACACCTTCATACAGAATAGGACTTGATGTTGCTGAAGTTATCAATACTTCTACTGAAGATGGTAACCTAAATGATAATGCTGCTGGTTCTTCAAACGAAAATGCCCCAGGTGCTCATAGATTAAAACTTACCCTTACTTTATCTAAATTAGCACTTACTGCAACCACAGATACTTCATTTATTGAATTAGCAAGAATTGTAAACGGAATTTTAGTAAGTGAAGTTCGTGCTACCCAGTTTAATGTTATTGAAGATACATTAGCAAGAAGAACCTTTGATGAGTCTGGTGATTATACAGTTAGAGATTTTGAATTAGATTTAAGAGAGAGTGTTGCTTCTGGAAACAATAGAGGTATCTATTCTAATGGCGCTACGACTGATAAACAAAATACGGCGTCAACTGCTATGTTGGCAGGTTTATTATCGCCTGGTAAGGCATATGTTAAAGGATATGAAATAGATAGAATTGCTCAAGATATTTTAGATATTGATAAGGCAAGAGATTTTGCAACTGTCAATAATAACAAAACTGCTTTTGATATAGGTAATTTTATTTATGTAAATAATGTACATAGTTTACCTGATATAGGTGTTGTAACCGGGTCAAATGCTTCAGATGTTTCACCTTATCGTACAGTAAGTTTAATGAGTGAATTGACTAGTACTCCTGGTGCTAAGTCAACTGTATCTGACTCTGAAATTGGCCGTGCAAAGATAAGAGGATTTGAACACGCTGCTGGAGCAGCAACAAGTAAAGTATTTGCTCAAAACAGTAAATTTAAGGCATTTCTATTTGATATAGAAATGTTTACTACTATCGAGGTCGATGGTACAATTAGTAATGCTTCTGGTTTCACAACTGGTGAAAAGGTAACTGGTGGTACTTCAGGTGCAACTGGTATCGTAGAAAGTATATCAACTGAAAAATCTGCAACTATAACAGGTGCTT
>Ga0163179_10003296_pt1 | contig 10986 bp, 5 predicted proteins | sample AtlANTMetagenome_FD_109643 | JGI IMG/M metagenome (GOLD analysis project Ga0163179, IMG submission 109643) | Marine eukaryotic phytoplankton communities from the Atlantic Ocean - Atlantic ANT 2 Metagenome | ecosystem: Environmental > Aquatic > Marine > Oceanic | place: North Atlantic Ocean... | reverse complement strand
CCATTGATCGATGCTGATAAGTCTGGATCAACAAAAACAGCAGAACAAATAACATCCTTACCTACTCGAAATGTTCAGAATGTGGCTGCAACTACGGCTGGTGTTTATCAGTCTGATACAGAAGGTTCTGTAAATGTACGTGGTTCTAGAAGTAATGCTACAGCTTATTATATTGATGGAATTAAGATTACAGGTAATACTAATGTTCTGCCTCAATCTGCAATTGATCAAATGACTGTTGTTACAGGTGGTTTACCAGCACAGTATGGTGATGCAACAGGAGGTATAATCAGTATAACAACTAGAGGTCCATCACGTATTACTAAAGGTGGTTTTGAAATAGGATCATCACAATTAACAGATCCATTTAATCATAATTTGTTAGGATTCAATTTGTCGGGTCCTATATGGAGAAAAAAAGATAGTGATAGAACACCAATCCTAGGATATTTAATAACTGCGGAATATAATCATAAATTAGACCCTGATCCGTCAGCAATTGGAATTCCTACTTTGAAGGATGATGTTTTATCTGAATTACAGAAACATCCATTAGAATTTATCGGGACCCCATCTTATGGCAATTATGCTTCGAGTTATTCGTTAAATGCTGCAGAACAATTAACAGCAGATGATTGGACTATTGAGGATATAAAGAAAAATCTAAGTGATGAAAAACTTCAATTACAAGGAAAATTGGATGCACGTATTACAAAAGATATTAATCTTACAATAGGAGGAAATTTCTCTCATCACATAGATATGGGAAGTACCGGAAGAGATGGACTATGGTGGAGAAAACAACTTTTAAATTTTGATAATAATCGTCAATATACTAGAGATAATTATAATTTTTATGCACGAATCCAACATAGATTAAGTGGTGATGAAACCCAGGGATTAGTAAAAAATGTATTTTATACTTTACAAGGAGATCTTTCCGCTTATAAAGCAAAATTGGAAAATCCAAATCATGGAAAAGATTATTTTTCTTATGGATATGTTGGAAAGTTCACACCCTCTATAGATGATACAACCTTCACAAATACAGCTTTTTGGAACTGGGATACATATGATGTGTATGTTTTAGACCAAGATGGTAATAAGATTCCAATAGATTCAAATGCTGATGGTGTCCAAGATATGGATGATAATGGAAATTTATTATGGCAACAAGAAACCCAAACAGGAGTTTTGTTACAAGAACATGTTACTTTAGATTTTGAGGCTGGTGATCAAAACCCATTATTAGCTAATTATACACAAGATTATTATGAATTTTTTAATTCATATTTTCCAGATCAAAATCCGACACAGGAACATGTACAATTTAGTGCGCTTTTAAACGGAGATACACCACCTGATGTATATGGATTGTGGTGGAATACTGGATATCCTAATTATTTTTCATATGATTACACGGAACAAAAACAAACCTTTTCAGGTTCGGCCTCTGCGGATGTTGGTAATCACTCAATCCTTTTTGGGTTTGAATATGAAAAGAAAAAAGAAAGATATTATAGAGTATATACTCCAGCGTTGTGGAGTACTGCTCGTCAATTAGCGAATCAACATCTAAGTAATCCTCAATATTATGTTGATGATCAAGTACAATGGGACTTTGATGAAGATGTTTTAATATTTTCTACTTTTTATGATGTGAATGAAGAGAATGAAAATTATTCTACGTTTGCTAAAAATTTAAGAGAGGAACTCGGACTGGGAATAAATGATTATGTATATGTTGATCAATATGACCCAGGTGTTTTTTCAATAGGAATGTTTGCTCCAGATGAAATACTTCAAGGAGATTATTTAAATCTGTATTATTATGGTTATGATCATACGGGAGGAGAAATAAACGAACGTGTTTCTTTTGATGATTTTTTGAATGAAAAGGATGATAATGGAGATTATATGAGACGAGTTTCTCCATTTGAACCTTTATATTCAGCGGCATATATACAGGATAAATTTGCTTTTGAAGATATCGTATTTAATGTTGGTGTAAGGATAGATAGATATGATGCCAATCAAGAAGTTTTGAAAGATAAGTATTCTTTATATCCAACTAGAACTGCTTCTGAGGTAGATCCTAGTTTAAATCCAACAGTTGATGCTAGTAACCCCTCACATCCATCAAATATAGGAGAAAACTTTGTAGTTTATGCTAACTCAATAACAGATCAGACACAAATAACTGGTTATAGAGATGGAGACAATTGGTATGATGCAACAGGTTTACCTGTAACAGATCCATCAGTTTTAAGTTTAGGAAGTGGAGTAATTCCATTTTTACAGAATCCAGACCATTTGTCGGATCCTAATAAAGGATTAACGGGAGATGCTTTTGAAGATTATACTCCAGCTGTTTCTGTGATGCCAAGGGTGTCATTTAATTTTCCTATTTCAGATGAAGCGATGTTTTTTGCACACTATGATATTTTAACACAGAGACCACCCTCAAATAATATAATGAATCCATTTGATTATTTATTTTTAGAAGCTAATACTTATGAGGTTGCAAATCCCAATTTATTACCAGAGAAAACTACAGATTATGAAGTCGGGTTTACTCAGGCTTTAACTGGACATTCTGCCATTACCTTTTCAGCATTCTATAGAGAACTTAGTGATATGATTCAAGCAGCAAGAGTAACTGAAGCTTATCCAATGACTTATACACATTTTGATAATATAGATTTTGGAAATGTAAAAGGGTTTTCATTTGGATATGATCTTAGAAGGACTAAAAATATATCTATGACAGCAAATTATACTTTACAATTTGCTGATGGTTCAGGTTCTTCAGCAACCACGGCACAACAATTAGTAAATGATGGTTTTCCAAACTTGAGAACAACTTTGCCTCTAGATTTTGATCAAAGACATAATTTAAGTGCTAATATAGATTATCGTTATGGAAAGGGACCAAGATATAATGGTCCAGTTTTATTTGGAAAAAATATATTAGAGAATTTTGGTGCAAATTTTGTTTTTGCTGCCGGTTCAGGAACTCCTTATAGTCAGCAATCTAATATTTTAGCACAAGCTATGTTTGGTGTTAATACAAGAGATGTTTTGGAAGGAAGTGTAAATGGTACACGTAAGCCTTGGACATTTAGAACTGACGTAAGAATTGATAAAGCATTTGAGTTTAAAATGGGTGATTCAAGAAAATTAAATATGGAGTTATATGTCCAAGTTGAAAATTTATTTAACGCCGATAATATAGTCGAAGTATATAGATATACAGGAAATCCAGATGATGATGGATATCTTTCTTCTGCTCAAGGACAACAATATGTTTCACAACAAGTTAATCCATTAGCTTTTTATGATCAGTATAATGTAAAGGTGAATCATCCAGATAATTATACTAGACCAAGATTAATCAAATTAGGAATGCAAGTAAACTTTTAGATATATGAAAAATCATTTAGTTTCAATATTAGTAATTTTTTCTTTCTGTTTTGGATTTTTAAATTCAACAGCGAAGGAAAATGTTCCAAATCCAAATAATTCTAATAGTAATTATAGAATTATTGCAGCTGGATGTTTAGCAGCAACGGCACAAACAGAGTTAAATATCAATAATGTTCGTACAACTATTTTAGCTGGAGGAGATATGTGGTGGGATTTAGATAACGGGAAATATGAAATTCCAAATGGTGGAGGAAAACATTCTATGTTCGCAGGTGCACTGTGGATTGGGGGGTTAGATGATCAAGGAAATTTGAAAGTTGCAGGTATGACTTATCGTCAAGATGGTAATGACTTTTGGCCAGGTCCACTTAACGCAGATGTTGCAAGTGATGACTATGGAACAGTAGGACCGGATGTGTGCTCAGACTTTGACAAACATTTTGTAGTAACAAGACAAGAAGTCGAAGATTATGTTGGTTATAATGAATGTTTAGCAGATCCTAATTGTGATGTGGCGGTTTCTTATCCAAACTACAGTCAAGCTCCAATAATTTCTGATTGGCCAGCTAGTCGAGTAGACGTTGATGGAACATTTGATTATTTAGCTCCATTTGAAGATGTAAATGCGGACGGTATATATACTGTTGGTATTGATTATCCTGGTTATGATTTAGAAGGTGTCAAGGATTGTAAAACTGATGATGTTTTATTTGGAGATCAAACACTCTGGTGGGTTTTTAATGATAATGGAAATATACATACAGAAACAGGTTCTGAATCTGCAATAGGTCTTGAGATTCAAGCTCAGGCATTTGGTTTTACTACTAATGATGAAATCAATAATATGACATTTTATAGTTATAAGATTATAAATAGATCTTCATCAGTTTTGAATGAAGCTTATTTTGGACAATGGGTTGACCCTGATCTTGGAAATTATCAAGATGATTATGTTGGTTGTGATGTTAGTTTAGGATTAGGTTACTGTTATAATGGAGATGCTGATGATGATGGAACTGCAGGTTATAATTATGATTCAGATGATCCACCTCCAGCTATAGGTGTGGATTTTTTTAGAGGTCCTTTAGCAGATTTGGGCGATGGTATTGATAATGATAAAGATGGAGAAATAGATGAGGTTGGAGAACAGATTATTATGTCAAAATTTGTTTATTATAATAATGATTTTTCTGACTTTGGTAATCCTGAAAATGCTACCCATTACTATGGGTATTTAAAAGGGATTTGGAAAAATGGTCAACCAATGACGTATGGCGGTACAGGTTGGGAATCCTCAAATCCGGAATGTAATTTTATGTTCCCAGATGATACAGATCCAGATTTCTCCCCATTATATGGTTCTTGGACAGAAATTACAGCTGGTAATGACCCAGCAGACAGAAGGTTTTTGCAATCAGCAGGACCATTTACTTTAGAACCAGGTGCTGTAAATTATATTACGACTGGAGTAGTTTGGGCACGAGCATCAGAAGGAAATAATTTTGCGTCAGTTGAACTTATGAAAATAGCTGATAATAAGGCTCAGACATTATTTGATATTTGTTTTGAAGTTATTGATGGCCCAAGTGCACCAGATGTAAATTTTGTTGAATTAGATCAAAAAATCATTATTAATTTAACAAATGCGGAAAATTCTAATAATTATGCAAATCAATATATTGAACAAGATCCATTTATTTCTAATGTATTACAAGTACAGGTAGTAGGATATTCTTATGATACGATTATAAATTCGGAAGGACAAGAAGTCTTAGTAAATCCATCACCTATATATGACGATAGTAATTTACCAATTGATAAAAATTATAAATTTGAAGGTTATCAATTATTTCAATTAAGAGATGCAACTGTTACCTCAAATGATTTGTATAATCCTGATAAAGCTTTTATGGTGTTTCAATGTGATGTTGAAAATTATCGTACTCCTGAGGGTGAGGTTGTTAGTATCCCAACAGAGGGAGCAACACCTATAGGAAACTTAGTAAACTATTCTTTAGATGAAAGTATAGGACCGAATGTATATTTACCACAGAATATGACTTTATCGGCATCTAATTCTGGAATCAATAATTCTATAATGATAACGGAAGACAAATTTGCAACAGGAGATCCGGGACTTATTAATAATAAACCATATTATTTTATGGCAATAGCCTATGCGTATAATGAATATATACCATATACTGCTGAAATTCCTTTTAGTCCATCTAGTCCGTATACGGCTAGTAATGTTGGACAAAAGAAACCGTATTTAGCAGGAAGAAAAAATATCAAGAGTTATACTATAATTCCTCATAAAATAGAATCATTTGGAGATGTACCGACGGCATCATATGGAGCAGTTCCATCTCAGATTGGTATTGCTGGTCGAGGTAATGGTGGAAATTTTGTTGAGTTAACGGATGCTTGTAGAAATGAAATAGCAACTAATTTTTTTAGTGATACGTTGTCGTATAAAATAAACACATCACCTGTTATGGTGAGTGTTGTTGATCCATTATCTGTTCCAGATGCAGATTTTATTTTTAAAATTATTGATTTTGAAGTTGGTGAAGATGGGGTACTTAATAATGCAAAGTGGTCTTTAACAAAGATTGAAAACTCGGATAGTGTTACTGTAGAATCACAAAATTCTTTATCAGATAATGCTCAACAAATTTTATCTGATTGGGGATTAGGAGTGACTTTTAAGTCTATTCCTTCATTAGAATCAGGATTGTTAAATAATTTAGGTTGTTTAACTTGTTCGGGGTGGTTTTCAATTACTAATTCAGAATTAAGTGATATCATTTGGACAGCTATGGACAATGGTACTACTATTGATAATATAAAAGATGTTGTTAATAGTAATGAATATGCAGATGCTATTGAAAAGCTTTGGCTTTTTCCAATTCCAGATATTGATGATGTATGGCAATTCGTTCCCTTTATGAGACCTTTAGATTGGGTACGATCAGGAAATAATTCTTTTTCTGAAAGTGATGGGGTATTAGCTCCCTATCATTATTATGGAGATATTTCAATCAATGGAACACCATTAAATGGAACGGGTACAGTGGATCAACAATCCCCTTTAGATCCAAATGGAGCACATGAAAATCAAGTTTTAGTTCCATATAAATTAGTGAGTACGGATTATAGAGGTAGAGTGGCGGCTTCAACTACTACTAATGTTATAAATTCTATAGACACTATTGGTGGTGGATTAGCTTGGCCTGATTGGAAAACAGAATGTTCATTAGATAATTTAAATAATGTTGATGTTGTCTTAACATCAAATAAAGATTTGTGGACAAGATGTCCTGTAATAGATATGTCAGAGGGAGCATTGGAGTGGGTAGGAAGTGGTGAGCCTATTGATCAATCTAATGGTGTAACTTGGTCTTTTGGAACATCCCCAAGTTCAAGTAGTTATCCTTGGGCTACTACATCATCTGGAGCAATTGATTTAACACCGACCGGAGAGAATGGTGAAAGTAAGTGGGATTTAAGATTAGATTTAAATGTCGATAAAGATGGTAATCCAGATGGAACCGGTAGTGGTTTTAATTCAGAAAATGGTTGGGGTTGGTTCCCAGGATATGCAGTAGATGTTTCAACAGGTAAAAGATTGAATTTAATGTTTTCAGAAAATTCTTCTTTAGGAGAGTTACATAATGGAAACGACATGCAATATAATCCAACCTCATATCTATTTGATTATGGTATGGATAATCAAATCACTGCATTTGATACTGAAGTAGAAATGGTTTCAATGAATGGTGGACATGCTGTCTTTGTGTTAGATACTGAATATGCTGGAGATAATCCAGAAGATAATCCTCATTATGGATCATATACTGGAAGCAGTCAGAATAATGCTTGGAATAGTTTAAGAAAGAAACAAGTGATTCCACATATTCAATGGGTGGGTTATTGGGTTGCAAACGAAGAACAATCAAATAACGTTCTCCCGCAAGAGTGGTTAGGGAATGAAGTTGTAATAAGAGCACGTGTACAAGAATCATATGGTTTTAGAGAATTTAGTGTATTAGATGGTGGGATGGTGGATGAAGATGGAATTATGATAGATGATACTTTAGTTAACCAGGGATATGGATATTATAAATTTAACTCTTCAGACATACTTACATTATTAGATGATACAGCAACTAAAAAAGAAGGATTAAAGGAAGTTAATATTGTTCCAAATCCGTATTATGGTGTGTCAGGTTATGAAACTGGACAAGTCGATAATAAGGTTAAGGTTACGAATTTACCAAAAGAATGTACGATTTCAATTTATACTATAAATGGAAATTTAATTCGACAAGTTAAAAAAGATAATGAAATCTCTTATTTTGAATGGGATTTGAAAAACAATTATGGAATTCCAATAGCATCAGGAATATATGTTATTCATATTGATGCAGGAGATATTGGAGAAAAAGTACTTAAATGGTTTGGCGCTCTGAGACCAACAGATTTAGATAGTTTCTAAAATTAAAATAATTTTTATGAAAATTAGAATAAGAAAAATATTATTTATTTGTTTATGTAGTTTAACTTCTTTATTAGTGTCTGGGCAAGACACTGGAGACGAACGTACTGGACAAGCAGGTGCCTCGGAATTATTGATAAATCCATGGGCACAAAGTTCTGGATTATCAGGCTCAAATACTGCATCCACAAGAGGTTTAGAAAGTTCATTTTTGAATGTAGCTGGATTAACAGGTATTGAAGGAACTGAATTGATTTTCTCTCATGCTTCATGGTTTGCGGATATTTCAATTAATGCATTTGGATTTGGACAAAAAATAGGTGACACGGGAGTAATGTCATTGGCAATTATGTCTTTGGATTTTGGAGATATTGAACGAACAACTAATGAAAATCCAGATGGAGGTATTGGAACATTTTCTCCTCAATTTATGAATATAGCTCTTTCATATGCAAAGAAATTTACTTATAATATGTCTGCAGGTATAACTGTTAAGATGATTTCAGAGTCAGCGGCAGAGTTGTCAGCAAATGGACTTGCTTTAGACGCGGGAGTTCATTATGAAACAGGTAAGAAAGGTCAGGCGAAATTTGGAATAACTTTGAAGAATATAGGACCAAGAATGGCATTTAATGGAGATGGAGATGATGTTACTGTCACAGGATTAAATGGTTATGATATGACAATGGAGATTCGATCAGCTGCATTTGAATTACCATCATTATTAAATATAGGTGCGGCATATGATTTTTATGTTAATGATATGTTTAGAATTACTTGTTCAGAGACTTTTGTGTCGAATTCTTTTTCTAAGGATCAGTTTTTAACTGGTTTAGAAGTTTCGTGGAAAGAGATGGTAACCCTTCGTAGTGGTTATAGTTATGAAAGTGGTATTTTTGATGATTTTGATAGTGGAAGAACAACAGCTTTTAAAGGTTTTTCTGCGGGGTTTACAGTTGAACTCCCTGTTTCTGATGACACTAATTTCGGATTAGATTATTCGTATCGTCCGGCTGATCCATTACAATCTGTACATACATTTGGGGCAAGAATTATTTTATAATTTTTGTACATCAATTATAATATTATACAAATATGTCAAAAATAGTTTACTATAGTGAAGAGGTTTTGGATAAAATGAAACAGGAATTACATCATTTAATTACTGTAGAAAGAGTTAGTATTTCAAAACAAATTGCCGAAGCACGTGATAAAGGAGATTTATCAGAAAATGCAGAATATGATGCAGCGAAAGAGGCTCAAGGATTATTAGAAATGAGAATTTCGAATCTTGAGTCTAAAATTAGATTAGCTAGGGTAGTTGATACTTCAAAATTGGCGACAGACAAGGTTTTATTGTATTCAGAAGTACAGATAAAAAATAAAAAGACAGGTATGATAGTTAAATATACTTTAGTCCCTGAAGTTGAAGCTGATATATCAACTAAAAAAATATCTATAACATCTCCGATTAGTCAAGGTTTGTTAGGAAAAAAAGTTGGAGATATTGTCGATATAGTTACACCTTCAGGTAATATAAGTTTTGAGATTTTAGATATTTCTAGATCGTAAAAGTTTTTGTATTTATCTTTAAAAGTAAAAATGTAAATATTTTGAAAACAATATTCACAAAAATAATTAATAAAGAAATTCCATGTTATCTAATTGCAGAAAATGAATCTGCAATTGCTTTTTTAGACATTAATCCAATTGCAAGAGGTCATGTTTTGGTGGTTCCAAAAATCCAGGTTGATTACTTATTTGATTTGGACGAAGAGACTTATTATAATTTGTGGAGTTTTGTAAAAAAAATTTCATCTGCTATTAAAAAAACAATTTCTTGTAAGAAGGTTGGAGTAAGTGTAATAGGTCTAGAGGTGCCTCATGTTCATGTTCATCTTGTTCCATTAAATCATATAAATGATATGGATTTTTCTAATAAAAAAAATATAGATTCTGAAGAGTTAAAAAATATAGCTAAAAAAATATCTCAAGTTGTTTAGGAAACCCTCTTAGGGTTGTTTTTAATAAATTGACTCCAACTTTCTTTTTTATTTTGAATCATTAAGTCATTTTGTAGGGCATGACATACTGCAACTGCTAATCCATCAGTAGCATCAAGATATTCAGGTTTTTTATTTAGTTTTAACATTTTCATCAACATTCCAGCTACTTGTTCTTTTGAAGCTTTACCACTCCCAGTTATTGAAAGTTTAATTTTTTTAGGAGCATATTCTACAATAGGTATATTATTTACTACACTTGCGATTATTGTCGCACCCTGTGCTCTTCCCAATTTTAACATTGATTGAACATTTTTTCCAAAGAAAGGTGCCTCAATCGCAATTTCATTTGGTTTGTAAGATCTTATAATCTCATTTGTCGTTTCAAATATTTTTTTCAATTTTAAATTATGAGATTTTATTTTATTTAGTAAAACAACATTTAGATATAAAAATTGAATTTTCGTACCACTTTTTTTAATAAGACCATAACCCATAATATTCGTGCCTGGGTCAATTCCAAGTATGATTTTAGTATTCTTCATTTTAATATAAATATAATAAATAGCAGTACTATATTTAGTATATTACTATAGATAAATAATGAAAAATAAGTATTTAAAAAGGGATTTTTTTCAAAAAAAATATAAAAATAAAGTATTCTTGTTTACTTCATTTTGTATCTTTTTTTTCTTCTTTATATCTGTTTTTTCTTATCAAATTATGCCAGAAAAGACACCCTTTGCAAATAATATTCAATTATCAATAGCTAAAAAGTCTCCAGGATTTGAGGTTCAAGTTATAATGTTAAAAAAAGATTTATATAAAAAAAATCAGAATCCCGTTAAAATTTTTTTTTTAGGTGAGGCAAGTCAATATGAGGAGGTGATTGTTGAGAATGTCTTTCAAGAAGGAACCACGGTTTCTTTTACTATCTATAATTCGACTAAAAAAGAAACAAAAAATATTAAGGAATTATATATAGATTCTACAGGTTCATATTTAAAAACTAAAAAATACTTATTAGGTACAGATAAATATGGTAGAGATTTGTTG
>Ga0163179_10003295_pt1 | contig 10987 bp, 10 predicted proteins | sample AtlANTMetagenome_FD_109643 | JGI IMG/M metagenome (GOLD analysis project Ga0163179, IMG submission 109643) | Marine eukaryotic phytoplankton communities from the Atlantic Ocean - Atlantic ANT 2 Metagenome | ecosystem: Environmental > Aquatic > Marine > Oceanic | place: North Atlantic Ocean... | reverse complement strand
TGTCGCTGCATATACTCATTTGAGAAATATTAGAGCAGAAGATCTTTATGGAGAGTCTTACGAAGAAATGATGAAAAATTATAGAGATGTTAATTGGCCGGGAAATAAAACCAAATTAAAAGAAAAAATTAATCTTCTTAGAAAAGAATATCCACAAAAATTATCTGAGGTACAATAGAAAATACAATTATGTCAAAATTTAATAAAAAGAATAAAGGAGAAATACCAGCAGTAAATACAGCCTCTTTGCCTGATATTGTTTTTATGTTATTATTTTTCTTCATGGTAGCGACAGTAATGAGAGATAATGAGTTGAAGATTAATAATCAATTACCTGCTGCTGATCAGGTCGAGAAGTTGGATAAAAAAGATCTTGTAATGTACATATATGCAGGTAAACCTAATTCTGGATATCAAGCCCAATACGGAACAGAAGCTAGAATTCAATTAAATGATAAATTTTCTGAGGTATCAGATATCCCTGCATTTATTTATGCTGAAAGAGAATCAAAAAGAGAGGAAATAAGGCCGTTTTTAACTACAGCCTTAAAGGTAGACAAGGAAACAAATATGGGTATAGTAGGAGATATTAAACAAGAATTAAGAAAAGTTAATGCACTTAAGATTAATTATACTACTAGAATTGGAGATGTTTCATTAAATAAAAATTAGATTTCTTTTCTTAGCCTAGCTACAGGAATATTTAGTTGTTCCCTATATTTTGCAACAGTTCTTCTGGCAATTTTATAGCCTTTATTTATTAGTAACTTAACAAGCTTTTCATCAGTTTCTGGAATTTTTTTATTTTCATTCTCAATTATTGTTTGCAATATTTTTTTAATTTCTATTGTAGAGATCTCTTCTCCTGATTGAGTTTTCATAGATTCACTAAAAAATTCTTTTAATAGCTTAGTGCCATATGGAGTATCAACATATTTGCTATTAGCAACTCGAGATATAGTTGAAATATCCATTCCAATTTTTTCAGCTATATCTTTTAAAATCATAGGCTTAATGTTTTTTTCATCTCCAGTAATAAAATATTCTTTTTGGTATTCTATAATTGCATTCATTGTAAGATATAGAGTTTCTTGTCTTTGTTTTACAGCATCAATAAACCATTTTGCGGAATCTAATTTTTGTTTTATAAACTGTACTGCATCTTTTTGAGATTGAGTTTTGTTTTTATCCAGTTTATAGCCTTTTAATATCTCATCATATTCTTTGGAAATTTTTAGCATAGGGCTGTTCCTATTATTTAATGTTAATAAAAGTTGATTATTGTCTATTTCTATCTTAAAATCGGGAATTATATGCTCTATTGGTCTTTGCGTATTGGAATAGCTATTCCCAGGCTTAGGATTTAATTTCCCTACTTCTTTAATTATAGCTTTTAATCTTTCTTCTGTAATGTTATGTTTTACTAATAATTTATTAAAATGTTTTTTGGAAAAATGATCAAATGAGTTTTCTAAAACATTAATAGTAAGTTGTATATCATTATTTATAGCTTTTCTTTTCAATTGAATTATTAAGCAATCTTTCAGTGATTGAGCTCCAACACCAGGAGGGTCTAGCTGCTGCACAATTGATAGTATTTTATTTAATTTTTCAATTGAAACATCAAGATTTTGAGTAAAAGCTAAATCATCAATAATTTCATTAAGCCCTTGCCTTATATAGCCACTATTATCAATACTCCCAACTAAAAATTCTGCAGTTTTTCTCTCTTCATTATCTAGATTTAAAGTATTAAGCTGGTTTGTTAAATATTCAGTAAATGAAATTCCTGAGGCAAAAGGAATTTCATTTTTTTCATTTTCATTATTAGAACTATAGTTTAATTTATATGAAGGTGTATCATCATAATTTAGATATTCTTCAATATTAATATCTTCATTATCAGCTGATACTTCTTCATTAGAATTTTCAAAATCTTCATTGATATTTTCATTTCTGTTTTCTCCAATTTCTAGTGCAGGATTTTCTTCAAGTTCTCTTTGAATTTTTTGTTCAAAATCAATGGTAGGAAGCTGAATTAGCTTCATTAATTGAATTTGCTGGGGAGATAATTTTTGATTAAGCTTTAATTTCAAATATTGTTTCATAATGAAATATATATTTAAAATTCGGCATTTTGTGGAGTTCTTGGGAATGGGATCACATCTCTTATATTAGACATGCCTGTAGCAAACATTACTAATCTTTCAAAACCTAATCCAAACCCAGAATGTACTGCGGTTCCAAATTTCCTTAATTCATTATACCACCATAATTCTTTTACATCTATTCCAATCTCTTTCATTTTTTTCATTAGAATATCTGCTCTTTCTTCTCTTTGAGATCCTCCAACTATTTCTCCAATACCTGGGAAAAGTATATCCATAGCCCTTACAGTATTTTCATCATCATTCTCTCGCATATAGAATGATTTAATACTTGCAGGATAATTGTATATTATTACAGGGCATTTAAAGTGTTTTTCAACTAAATATCTTTCATGTTCGCTTTGTAAATCTGCACCCCAATCTTTAATTATATATTTAAATTTCTTTTTCTTATTTGCTTTACAGTGCCTTAAAATATCAATAGCTTCAGTATAAGTTATGCGTTTAAATTTATTAGTTATAACAAAATTAATTTTATCTATTAAGCTCATTTCACTTCTATCCTTTTCAGGCTTTCTTTTTTCTTCTTCTAGGAGTCTTGATTCTAAAAACTCTAATTCACTCCTTTTATTTTCTAGTACATATTTTAATAGATATTTTAGAAATTTTTCAGCTAAATCCATATTCCCATTTAAATCCATAAATGCAGCTTCAGGCTCTATCATCCAAAATTCAGATAAGTGCCTCGAAGTATTTGAATTTTCGGCTCTAAATGTTGGCCCAAATGTATAAACTTTTCCAAGAGACATTGCATAAGCCTCTGCTTCAAGTTGTCCAGAAACAGTTAATTTAGTTTCTTTCCCAAAAAAATCTTTTTTATAATCAACTTCTTTATTAGACTTTAAATCAGGGGTTTTGGGGTTTAACGTAGTTACCCTAAATTGCTCTCCAGCTCCTTCAGCATCACTCCCTGTAATTATTGGGGTATGAATATAATAGAATCCCTCTTCATTAAAGAATTTGTGAATTGCAAAGGACAATGATGATCTTAGTCTCATGACCGCATTAAATGTAGAAGTTCTTGGTCTTAAGTGAGCATTTTCTCTTAAGAACTCAAATGAATGTTTTTTAGGTTGGATTGGGTATTCTTCGGGATTAGACTCACCAAGAATACTAATGCTATTTGCTTGAATTTCTATAGCTTGTTTTGTTCCTGCACTTTCGACAATTTTGCCTGATATTTTAACTGCACTCCCCGTTGTTATTTTTTTTAGAATATTTTCATCGGTTTTTTCATAATCAATAACACATTGAATATTCTCAAGACATGAACCATCATTAAGTGCAATAAATCTATTAGCTCGAAAGGTTTTAACCCATCCAGAAATTTCAACTAATTTATTTTTATTTGACTCTGATAATATTTTAACAATAGTTGTATTGCCCATTAATCAGTTATTTATATCAAAGATATGCTTTTACTAGAAATTAATTTAATAAATCATCTTCATCTGTTAGAATTTGAATTTTAGGTTCCTTTAAGACTTTCTCATTTGCTATACTTCTTTCAAGGGAAAGAAGTAATGAAGGCAGAAGTAGAAGATTAGAAAGCATAGCAAGAAGAAGTGTAGCAGAAACCAATGCTCCCAGAGCAACTGTGCCTCCAAAATTGGATACTATAAACACTGAAAACCCAAAGAAGAGAACTACAGATGTATAGAACATGCTAATGCCGGTTTCTTTGATAGAGCTATATACTGATTTTTTTATTTGCCAATTATTTTCTTGTAGCTCTTGTCTGTATTTTGCTAAGAAGTGAATTGTATCATCAACAGAAATACCAAAAGCAATACTGAAAATTAATATTGTTGAAGGCTTAATAGGGATCCCTATGAATCCCATTAATCCTGCTGTAATTAAAAGAGGCAATAAATTAGGTATAAGAGAAATAATAATCATTCTAAAATTCCTGAACATATATGCCATAAATATTGAAATTAAAAGAATAGCTAATGATAAAGAAATTATAAGATTTTTAACTAAAAAATAAGTTCCTTGTTGAAACAAATATGCTTTTCCTGTAAGATACACTTCAAACTTTTCTTTAGGCATAATTTTAGCTATTTCATAATCTAATTCTTGCTCAATTCTTTCCATTCTTTCAATCTTAATATCCTTCATAAAAGTTGTAATTCTTGTATATTGTCCTGTGCTATCTACAAAATTTTTAATTAGATCAATACCTTCTGTACCAGAAGTTGAATTTTTTGCATACGAGAGAATAAAACTATTTTCTTGAGTTGTGGGCACCTGATAATACTTTGGATTGCCATTATAATATGCTTGTTTAGAATATTTTACTAGACTAACAATAGATATTGGACGTGATAATTCAGGTATTTCAGAAATAATATCTTCCAACAATTTCATTTTTTTTATTGTTGATAATTTAGTAACAGCTTTTTTTCGTTTGGCATCAATGTATATTTCAAGAGGAAGAATTCCATTAAATTCTTCTTCATAAAACATTATGTCTTCAAAGAATTCTGTATTTCTAGGCATATCATCAATTAGACTTCCAGAGATTTCTATTTTATAAATTCCAATTATACTAAATGCTAATAGAATAATTGAGATAATATAAATTTCAATCTTTTTCGTTTTAACCATTTTTACCATCCAGTCAAAAAGAGAAATAATCCATTTTTTATTTAAATGTTCTAAATGTTTAGGGTCAGGGATAGGTAAAAAACTATAAATTATAGGAACAACTAGTATGCATATAATAAAAATTGATAAAATACTAAAAGATGCTACGGTACCAAATTCTTTTAACAATTGACTGTTAGTTATAATAAATGTTGCAAATCCTGATGCTGTTGTGACATTTGTCATTAATGTTGCATTCCCAATTTTTGTGATTACTTTTTGCAAGGAAAGTGATTTGTCCCCATGGGTATTTACTTCATGCTGGTATTTCTTAATTAAATAAATACAGTTTGGCATGCCTATAACAATAATTAATGGAGGAATTACTGCAGTTAATACTGTAAGCTCGTATTCAAGAATCCCTATAATCCCTAGCGTCCACATAACTCCAATAGACACTGTGCATACTGATATAAAAGTTGCCCTAAAGGACCGAAAAAAGAAATAGAAAATAAATGATGTAACTAGTATTGCAAGTATTACAAATTCACCAAGCTCTGATTTTATAGTTTCAGAATATTTAGTCCTTACATATGGCATCCCAGAAATTCTAACATCTAGATTATACATTTTCTCAAATTCTGAGACTCTTGGTAATAAAATATTATTAATAAATTCTTCTCGTTTAACAGTGTTAACAATAGATGTTTTTAAATTAATTGCACTTCTTACAGATTTTGTTTCCGTATTAATTAGAAATTTATCGTAAAAAGGTGATTTAAGAAAAAGCTCATCTTTTAGTCTTTTTAATTCTGAATTAGAATTAATGGAATCTTCTATAAAAGGTTCGATATAAAACTGCCTAGTATTTTTGTCTTTAATTAATTTTTGCAAATCCCCAAATGCAATTACAGTTTCTACATCAGGCAATTCTTTAAAACTATTAGAGAGCTTATTCCAAGCGTTTAAATTCTCAAGTGTGAATAATAGAGAGTCTCTTATTCCAATAACTATTAGATTCCCTTCTTCTCCAAATTTATTAGTAAATAAGTTATATTTTAAATTTTCTTCATGAGTATCGGGCAGAAGATTAGCCTCTGTATAGGTAAAACGAATTTTATGCCAATGTGTACTAAAAAAATATGTTACAAAAACAAGAGATATAAGTATAAGTATTCTATTATTAAGAATAATTCTAGCAATAGATTCCCATAAGCCTCTTGAATTCTGTTTCGCCATATTTTTAATTATAATATTATTCTAAATATTTGTTTAGAAATTATTATAAAGTCATTATTTCCTTTTCTTTAATATCAAAAATTTTATCAATTTTAGAAATAAAATTATCAGTTATTTCTTGAATATTTAATTCAGCATTTTTTTTCAAATCTTCAGAAAATTCAGAACTTTTCTTAACTTCATTATTTGCATCTTTTCGGGCATTTCTAATCGCAATTTTTGACTCTTCGACCTCAGATTTAGCTTGTTTTGCTAATTCTGCCCTTCTCTCTTCAGTAAGGGTAGGCACAGTAATAATTATTGTTTCTCCATTATTCATTGGATTAAATCCAAGATTTGCTAATTCTATCCCCTTCTCGATTTCAGTTAAAATAGATTTTTCCCATGGTTGAATAATTATTGTTCTTCCATCCGGTGTATTGATATTTGCTACTTGAGATATTGGAGTATTTGTACCATAGTATTCTACTGTGACACTAGAAAGCATATTAGGATTAGCTTTCCCAGCTCTAATATTCATTAATTTTTTTTCTAAATGAGTAATTGCATTTGACATAGATTCTTTGGCTAAATCAAAGATCAAATTTAACTCTTCATTCATTTTATTTTTATTTAATATTTATAATTGTGCCGATCTTTTCTTTAGATACAGCTTTTGTCAAATTATCTTTTAAATTAATATCAAATACAATTATAGGCAAATTATTTTCTTGACTTAAAGTAAATGCTGTGGGATCCATTATTTTTAATCCTTTAGATATTGCTTCATTAAAAGTAATCTCTTCATATTTAATAGCATTTGAATTAGTTTTAGGATCACAATTATAGACTCCATCTACTTTAGTGCCTTTCAATATTACATCTGCTTCAGTTTCAATAGCTCTTAAGACAGCAGCAGAGTCTGTCGTAAAATATGGATTTCCAGTTCCCGCTGCAAAAATTACAATTCTATTTTTTTCTAAATGCCTGATAGCTTTTCTTTTTATATAGGGCTCAGCTACTTGGTTTACATTTATTGCACTTTGAAGTCTAGTTGCAATCCCAATATTTTCAAGTGTATTTTGCAGAGCTAACCCATTGATTAATGTAGCAAGCATCCCCATGTAATCCCCTTGCACTCTATCAATCTTATGTTCAGTATTATTAAATCCTCTATATATATTGCCTCCTCCAATTACTATTGAAATTTGAATACCGATATCATAGATTTTTTTAATTTCTTGAGCGTAATGCAATAATTTTTTTGAATCAATCCCTGCTTCTTTATCATCTCCCATAAGGGCTTCCCCAGAAAGTTTTAGGAGTATTCTTTTATAGCTCATAATTAATAAATGTACACAAATATACTATACATTTTTTAATTCATAATAGCTTTAATCTTAGAAATAAGACAATGGGAATTATCCTATAGAAACTCGTTCAAAACAAGTTACAGTAAGTGCTTTATCAAATGATGAAAGATAATCCGAAACACTAATCTTTGTGTCTTTAATAAATCCTTGATTGATTAAAGTATTTTCCTTAAAGAATCTTTTTAGCTTTCCTTTAGCAATATTATCCAGCATTGCCTCTGGCTTACCCTCAGCTCTTAATTGATCTTTAGCTATTTCAATTTCTTTTTCTATTATATCTGAATCTACTCCCTCTTCATTAAGAGCAATAGGGTTCATAGCTGCTACCTGCATTGCAATATCTTTAGATACATTTAACATATATTTATTGTCATTTGTCTTTGATAGCCCAACAACAGTTGCAATTTTGTTGCCAGCATGTATATAAGAACCAACATATGGTGCATTAATTTTAACAAATTTATTAATTTGAATTTTTTCACCAATAACACCTGTTTGTTCTAAAAGTTTTTCTTCAACATTCATATTGTCAATCGAAGCCTTTAGTAATTCTGCTTTAGAGTCACAGCTTAGCGCTATGTTAGCCAGCTTATTTGCTAGATTAACAAAGTCAGCATTTTTCCCAACAAAATCTGTTTCACAAGCTAATACAATTGCTGCACCAATAGTTTTTTCTTTATTAGTTATAGCAATTGCTGCACCTTGATGTGAATCTCTATCAGCTCTTTTTGCAGCCACTTTTTGCCCCTTTTTTCTTAATATTTCAATCGCTATATCAAGATCTCCATTGGCTTCTACCAATGCATTTTTACAATCCATCATGCCAGCGCCCGTAGATTTTCTTAGATTATTTACTTCTTTTGCAGAAATTTTCATAATAATATTATTTTTCTTCTTCTTCTTGTCCTTCTTCTTTAGTTTCCTCAGCTGCGTCTTCTTTAGTTTCCTCAGCTGCGTCTTCTTTAGTTTCCTTAGCTGCGTCTTCTTTAGTTTCCTTAGCTAAATCTTTTTTAGTTTCCTCAGCTACGTCTTCTTTAGTTTCCTCAGTTGCCTTTTCTTTAGCTTCTTTGGCTGCCTTTTCTGAGACCCTTTCTTCTAGACCGCCTTTAATTGATTCTGCGATATATTCTAGAATTTTAGAAATTGATTTTGAGGCATCATCATTTGAAGGAATTACATACTGAATGCCCCTTGGGTCAGAGTTTGTGTCAACCATAGCAAAAATAGGTATATTTAATTTTTGCGCCTCTTTAATTGCAATATTTTCACGGACTACATCAACTACAAAAATAGCTCCAGGGAGTCTTGTCATATTTGAAATTGACCCTAGATTTTTTTCTAATTTTTCTCTAAGCCTTCCTACTTGAAGTTTTTCTTTTTTTGATAGTGTATTAAATGTGCCATCTTCTTTCATTCTGTCGATAGAACTCATTTTTTTTACTGCTTTTCTGATAGTAATAAAATTAGTCAGCATTCCCCCAGGCCATCTCTCAGTTATATAAGGCATATTGACTTTTTTTGCAGCTTCAGCAACTATGTCTTTAGCTTGTTTTTTTGTAGCTATAAACAATATTTTTCTGCCAGATGCTGCAATCTTAGCCAGTGCTGAAGAAGCTTCATCAAGTTTGCTTATTGTTTTATATAAATTTATTATATGAATTCCATTTCTTTCCATATATATATATGGAGACATATTAGGATCCCATTTCCTTGTGAGATGTCCAAAATGGACACCAGCTTTAATTAAATCTTTTACTTCTACTTTTTCCATTTGAATTAGTTTACGTTCTTAATTATAGCAATACCTAAGTGGTATAAATTAAATTAAGCCTTAGATATTTAGATGCTAAACTAAATTTTGATTTATAACATATTTGAATAATATTATCGTTTTGAGAATTGGAATTTTTTTCTCGCTTTTTTCTGACCAAATTTTTTCCTTTCAACCATTCTTGGATCTCTAGTTAATAGGCCTTCAGGCTTTAAGATCTCTCTATTTTTCTCATCAACTTGACATAAAGCTCTAGACAAACCTAATCTAATGGCTTCAACTTGTCCAGTTGGCCCACCTCCGAAAACATTTATGCTGGTATCAAAGTTTTTTTCATTATTAGTCAATGCAAAAGGCTGATTAATTTTGTATTGTAGCGCAAGTGTTGGAAAATAATTTTTATAGTCTTTATTATTAACTGTTATATTCCCTTTTCCTTTTTTCAAATAAATCCTAGCAACTGCAGTTTTTCTTCTACCAATTTTATGAATTACTTCTCCCATTTAATTAACATCATTTAGATTAATTGATACTGGCTTTTGTGCCTCTTGAGTATGAGTAGAATCATTATAAACATAAAGGTTTCTAAATAATGCAGAACCTAATTTATTTTTTGGCAACATACCTTTCACTGATTTTTCAATAATTGAACTAGGATTTTTATCAAATAATTGATTTGCAGAAAGAGATCTTTGCCCTCCAGGATATCCTGTATAACGAATATACTGCTTGTCTTCCCACTTTTTCCCAGTTAAATTTACTTTTGATGCATTTATAACAATAACATTATCGCCACAATCTACATGTGGAGTAAAGTTTGGTTTGTGTTTACCCCTGAGTAGAATAGCAACTTTAGAAGCAAGTCTTCCTAGAGTTTGCCCTTCGGCATTAACCAAAACCCACAATTTATTGACTGTAGACTTATTAGCTGCAATTGTTTTATAACTCAATGTATCCATATTATATTTTAAGTTAAAATTATATTTACCTCAAAAGTGGATGCAAATCTACAATTATATATTATATTACCAAATAGATATTTAAAAATATTTTCAGAGAGCCTTATCTATAGATTTTTGTCAAAATCAGAAAATTAATGTGCTTCTAGCCAATTCTTGCCATAGTTAATTTCTACATCTAGTGGAACTTTTAATGAAAACGCATTTTCCATTTCTTGTTTAACTAAGGAAATTATGTTATTTAATTCAGGGTTAAATACATCAAAAACTAGTTCGTCATGTACTTGTAGAAGCATTCTACTTTTATATGATTTATTAATTAATTTAGATTGAATATTAATCATAGCAATTTTAATTATATCTGCTGCACTTCCCTGAATAGGAGCATTAACAGCATTTCTCTCTGCACCCCCTCTTACCACTGCGTTTGATGAGTTAATATCCTTTAGGTATCTTCTTCTGCCTAGCAATGTTTCTACATATCCTTTATCTCTAGCAAATGCAATCTGCACAGCAATATATTCCTTTAATTTAGGGTATTTGTTGTAATAGGCCTCAATTAATTCTTTAGATTCTTTTCTAGATAGATTTGTTTGGTTGCTTAATCCAAAAGCAGAAACACCATAAATTATGCCAAAATTCACTGTCTTTGCGTTAGTCCTTTGTGAATTGGTCACATTTTCAATTTTTGTATTAAATATAGCAGCAGCAGTTGATGAATGTATGTCTTCATTATTGTTGAAGGCATTAATCATATTTTCCTCGTTACTTAATGCGGCAATTATCCTTAATTCAATTTGAGAATAATCAGCTGATAATATAACGAAGTCCTTACTTCTAGGAATAAATGCCCTTCTAATTTCTTTACCCCTACTGGTTCTAATAGGAATATTCTGCAGGTTTGGATTT
>Ga0163179_10003294_pt1 | contig 10989 bp, 17 predicted proteins | sample AtlANTMetagenome_FD_109643 | JGI IMG/M metagenome (GOLD analysis project Ga0163179, IMG submission 109643) | Marine eukaryotic phytoplankton communities from the Atlantic Ocean - Atlantic ANT 2 Metagenome | ecosystem: Environmental > Aquatic > Marine > Oceanic | place: North Atlantic Ocean... | reverse complement strand
TGATATAAGTCCTTACCAAATTCACCTTCTAAGATCCAACGAAGAGCTGTCTTTCTATTTCCAGCGCCAAGAGAAATAATCTCTTTAACCCTAGATTCAAAAGTAGCTATACGTATCTTCTCAGCAGCAGCTTCTTCTTCATTAACCCTTTCAAGTTCATCACAAAGATCGTCCCAGATCTTTTGCTTATTCTCAGGTGTCTCATTATAGTAATGAGAAAGATGTCCATACTCTCTAGCAGGACTACGAGTACCGTAAACATCCTTACAAAGGTCTGAAAAGATTTCGTCTGCAAATGTGAATTTCATGTTTATCTCCTTATTCATATTATTATTATAACACAGAATTAAACTGAGATCAACAGAAAAATGCATAAAAACACACTTTATTATCGCTTTTTTTGGGGGATGGGCCCTAAATGGCCCGGTTAATGAAGAGTTCTTTTTTCGGTTTCCATATACTCTTCTGGGAGAGCAGATTCTAATATTATATCAATTAACTCTACAAATTCTTCTGTAGAAAGATATTTAGAATACAATTGTGCAGCTATAGCTTGGCATACTCCAGCCACCTGCATTGGTGTTGCACCATCTTTCATTAATTCTGCTAGTTTTTTAATAACTTCTTCATGAATATATGATATATCATGTGAGTCTTTTTTAATATCTTCTTCATCGTAATCAGCTAGGTATAAATTATGTAATCTTTTCCAACTATCTCTATCCATTTATTTCACCATAAATCCTTCTCTAGGGTCACTTAATTGTCCATCTGCGTCGTCATAATCTTTTATATACTTATAACCATTTAATTCATAATGTGTTGTGACTCCTTCAGGCCAGGAATTCCACACCGGAATCATATTATTATATTCATATAGATTACCTTTACGTAAATGCAATTCAATAATATTATTATCAATCCATTCTAGGTTGATAGAATTACATTTATTATAACCTATTTCTTTCCATAAGTCCCTATGTTTTTCTGGTAGTTCCGGTAAATGGTTATTCTTTGTCCATTCAGCAAATTTAGAAAGTTCAATGGGATAATTAGTTCCTTGATAGCAAGACACAGGAGTCCAGAATCCACCGACCTGCATATCAGGAGTCCACTCATAATCTACTGAATAATGATTACCTATAAATCTTTCACACCAGAAATATCCTGCTTTAACTCTGGTATAATCTTTTGAATTTAATTTTTCAATTGTAGCACCTGCACCCATACCAGATAAATTGTAAATAGGTCTTACAATATATTTTCCTTTTTTAGATGGAGTAGTTCCACAAGGACCACAATCATATCCTAAAGTCTCTGATAGCCATAATTTATTAAACCATTTCCGAAGCTTAGAAAATTTATTGTAAACGTCACAGTCATCCATTTTTTTCTTTCTTTGCTTTTCTAAATGCTGCCGCTATCGCTTTGATGTCGTCGTTGTCATCTTCATAGTTGCTCCTAGGGCTGCTTTTTCTGCTTCCAATGCTTTCTTTCGTATCTCCTGTTGTCGATCTATCTCCAGAGGACTTACCAAACGATACTGCCCATTTTGTAGATGCACTTTTTTCTTCGGTGTTCTTTTTGGGATTTTGAATCCGTTGAAGGGCAAGTATTTCATCTGTGGCTGTTCCAAACACGCCATGATTGGCGATCCTTTGCTGTAGGTCACGGATTTTCTGTTTAAGTTGTTGGCACCTTTCTTCTGATTCTGTGACTCCATGCATATATTTAAATACAACGTCCTGTGTGTTCACGGTATGGTATTTTATACCAAAAACTTGTACGCTGTAGTTCCCTTTTATGTGTTGTTGGATCTAAACCCTGTTCTTCCCAAACATTGTTTCTACGATGTACACCTGTTAATTGTTCCATGAAACATATATCTCCTTCTTCCCAGTCATGGACATAGTGATATTGATTATTATCAATGTATTGAGATTTAATTTCATTATATATTTCTTTATGATTTTCTAATTTATTATTATCTTTATCTGACATATAAGCTAAATTTAAATGAGGAAAATAAATCCCATTAATACCTAATGGATGTTTACTAACCATTTTTAATGTATTTAATTTTTGAAATCTAGGTTCAGGAAACATATCATCTGGCTGATCATAATTCATAGCTTTTTGTATTCTTCTACTAGCTCTTTTTTTATCAAAGTCTTTTAATTCGGCAGTTGGCAATACATAATGGGCTAATTTATTTTCATAAGTATCTTTCATTTGATTTGTTATACTTAAATATAATGTATCATAAAAGTCTCGTTTTTCTTGACTTAAATTACTCCAGAATGGAATACTATTAGCCATAATAGTTTGACTTCCTTTAGGAACCTCTACAGCTCTTAATGCAACATTTTCTTCACTGTCTGGTGTAAATAATATGTTACAATGCCAATCAAGTTCTCCATGACCGAACAATCCTTCAGCCTCATGATGAGCTTCTATTTTTAAATTAGTGACTCTATATATTTGTGGAAATTTTTCATCATTACACCAGATCTCTGCTGCTTGATGATACCCTATTTTCATTTGAAAATCAATATATTCTTCTGTAGTAGCTTTATCTTTTTTCCAGACTACTGTACCAAATTCTTTTATTAGATCAATAAATTCTTGTTCTTTAATATCTTTGTAAGGTGTTAATACTCTAACTGCAACTGTATAACCAGAACTACTCTTAATCACTTCTATTTTCATCTATTATTCCTTTTATTTCACCAAATAATTTATTCATAAACAATTGTAATACAATACGATCTTCTGTGATTGATTCTAGATTGGTTATTGAATGTGTTTCCATTACATTAACTAAACCAGGGGTTTCATAATAATAATTATCATATGCTTTCCAGGTAAGCGGAGCTTCTGTTTTATCGTTTAATAATATATTTATTTTACACGGATTCATATCATTATGAGGCTCTACAAGACCACCAGGTTTTATAACATTAAAATTCATACCAATTGCTTTTGTAGAATTAGGGGCTACAAGATCTGTTATCCCCGGCGCTGCTTTTTTATCCCAAGTCTTAACAATAATTTCTTCGTGTTGTACTTCGGTTAAACTCTCCCACCACTTATCGGTATAATACCAATTAGCTATATCACTTTCACTTAATCCAAGTGGCTTTAGAAACTTATCAATAATATAATTTTGATCAGCAGTATTTTCTATAAACACCGTATGAGTATCTACAATACCATTTAATACATAATGTTCTTTTAAAGTAGCACGATTATATATTTCCCACAAGCGAATTCTAGTGGTTACATCCAAAGCTATTTCTGGAAGCGACAAGGCGAGATTTTCGATTTGATTACCTACCATTCTTTTTGTCCTTTACAAATTGTGCATATACTGCAAGATTATCTAAAAACAAATAATCATTTGTTCGAATTGTTTTACGACAATTCTTTGATTTACAATTACAATTATCAAATATTACTTTGCCATCTCCAACACTAATTGTACCATAATCAATAGTTATTTCTTCATCTTTATTTATGCTTCTTTTGGCAATAATCTTATTAAAACCCACAACCTTACAATTAGGATCGCAACTATGATTTGTGGTTGCTCTGTATAACATATGAGATTGATTAAGATATAATCCTGCTCCAATGGGCATAGCTATCATACCGTCTGGTTCATTTACTAATAAACCTCCTATTATAGCTATAATCCATCCTTCTTTAATATCCTGATTAGCAAAACGACCTATGCCTTCAGAACTAATATCTTTTTGAATAGTGTCAACTAAAAAATGACTGAGGCCTACATTATAATGTTCAGCTACTTCACTTAATAATTTAATCTTAGTATCCATTGAGACATCCTTGTTGCTGGAACATGTTCCCAATTAATACTCCAGTCATACATACTCCTCTTATTCATAATTTTTAATATAGCATTAGATTCTTCTCTACTAAACCATATGTCTTTATATCCTAAATCTAATGCTTTACTTGTTAATAAATCTAGGGTCTCTGTTCCTCTATTTAAATCTTCTTTCCGCGAGCCAAAATTATAAAAACGAGACCTTGTGTGTCTCGTCATAACTCTAATACTACCTTTGTATTCGGGTCTAGAAGCAGCTGCACTATAATAAACAAGTTTGTTTTTATCCCAACCCATTCGCGCAAATTTTGTATGTTTAAATAATGGATATTTTAAATAATTAGCACTGTGTTTATGATCTTTATTTTCTATAAACAGTTTGTTAATATCATCCAAATAGTTATCAATAGTACATAGTTTCCAAATCATTTGTTCCATCCAAACTAAACATTAATGCTATTCTTGGTTTATCGGACATATTAATTACTGCATGAGGATACCCTATATTTAAAAAATAAGCAACACCTTTTTTTAAATTATATGCTTCTAATTTATCACCTCTTCTAAAAAGATTTATAACATTTCTATCTCCATAAATTGGAACAATACATCTTACTGCATAGGATATATCATAATCAACATGAAAAGGAATAGTTTTACCCGGAGCAAGTTTTGTTATTCTTACTCTACTAGCCGGTGTTGTTAATTGAGTTATTATTTCTTGAAAATAACTTCCTGTGTAATCTTTTGTGGGTATATTATATAAATGCTCTTCTCTGCGCTTTAAACGCTCTTTAATACTAGCTGTATAAGGTAATATCTCACTTGGAGTAGTTAAATTAATTTGTTCAAAATTATCATATACTTGGTCTACTAATTCCATATGATTATCACATAACATAGGATTAGCTGTCCTAACATCTGTAAATGTTGATGCTAATTGATCAGTTTCTTCTTGTAATTTAATTAAATCAATATCTAAATTAAAATCAGCTATTGATGGTAAATCATGTTTTTTCATTTATCACTCCTGCTAAACAAATTCTATTAGAACTTCCTCTTTTAAATTTTTTAAATCTAGGATGCTTTGTGGTTGCTAACCACACACTATCACTTGGTTTGAATTCTAGTAACTTACATAAATCTTTTTGTTTTTTGTATAATTTTTTATGAATATAATCTATATCATAATTAGATATTATTTCCTCAGCTACTGCTTGAGCATAATAATTATAGTATTTTGCACTGTCGGTTAAAGCCTCTAATTTTTTATCCGGCTTCTTTGTAAATATCCACCCTGTTCTAATATTTCGAACACCAAAAGATTTACTTAAACTATAAAAAGCAAACTCTGGTTTAATATCTATTTTTGTTACTCGAGTACTTCCAACATAAGCAAGATCTAAAGCAATAGGACATAGGTTTTTACCAATATTGGGTCTAGCTAATCCCAAATCTATATCACCATCTATAGCACTAGGTAAACTTATATAAGCTATTTTACCTACACCCTCTTTAGGTAAGATCCATTGATAGTCTCCGTCACGCATATTGACACCACGTGTTTCTCTATTATACCACCAATCTAATCCTTCTGTAATACCGTTACGTGGATACACATGATAACCTGTTAAGTCTATTACTGGTTTCAACCAGTCTATTATATTTGTTTTAAATTTTTTTACAGAATCATAATTAGGTTTTATAGAATCAATAGTATTTTTTACATTTAATAATACTGGTGTTCTAATGGCTAATGATTGATTCTCAATTTTTTCTAACAAAGAGTTTTTCTGCAAGCCAACCTCCTGTGTCCCATTTATGTAATCTCACTTTCTTCCAATTATCGTGGTGATTTTTATGATAACCTTCACCTGCGATAAAAATATTTAACCACGGAACATTAGCTCCACCTTCTTCCTTATGGCCAACGGTATTTAATAATCCAAAACCTATTTTTGCAAAAGCAAAAGGTATAACACAAAAAGCTAACCAGAAGTAAGGGCTAATAATAAAACTAATTATATTAACAATTAATAATATTTTTAACCAGTGTTTATGACAAAAAACTAATCTTGGATTTTTATATAAATCTCTAGCATACTTCATGGGGATATTTTCTATATCCCACATAGTAAATAATACTTTCCAGAAACCTACATGCTTAGCTGCATGAGGATCTTTATCAGAATCTGAATGTGTGTGATGCATTCTATGAGAAGATATCCAACCGATAGGTGTTCGAATACAAGCAATCATTAACATTGCTAATCCCATGATCTCAAACCATACAGGTACTTTAAATTGATTATGACAATAATGTCTATGCAATAATATAGAAGCTCCAAAATGAGATATAATCTCACTCCAAAGTATTCCAAGTAATATTGTATAAACTAAATCCATATTAGTATTTATTGTATAACACTCTCTAATACATTTAACTCTGACATACTTACAAAATAAATATACTTAGATAATGAATTAATATCTATATTATTAAAATATCCAGGTCTAATGTTAATTATTCTACAATCTTTTTTTAATAATTGGCATTGCTTTACCTGAGCATCTAATGCGGTTTTACAAACGGCATATGGTGATAATTTTTGATCTATTAAAGGTTTTAAATTAGTGGAAGCTAAAGAAGATATATTAATTATTGTTTTTCTTTTATGTCTCCAAAGATTAAAAACCTCTCGAAGTAAATCTACTTGAGAGTATCTGTCATATGCATTGTTTATAAAAATATCATACGATTCAACATGTTTAGTTATTTTATGAAAGTCTCTAATATCATAACCATTAGATCTACTATAACCAAATACATTATGTTCTTTAGAATATGTATTAAATAAAGCTTTACCGAGGCCTGATGTATGTCCTGTTATACCAATTTTCATTGCCAATCTTTTGTATCATCCAATAATTCCCATGGCTGTGGGCCGGTATATGGTGAAAATTTAGTTCCTGGAAATAATAAACAGGTAGTTAAATCATTAAATAAAACTACAGCACTGAATGTCCCTGTTTCTTGATTTACAAAAAGACCAAACCTTCCAGGGAATGATCTACCGTCTCTAGCTGATTGCACGAATCCAACTCCATCTATTAACAATTCTTCATCTGCATTTCTGATAGTATCAAATAAACCAGTTCTATCTGCGCAATGTAACATAGCAAAGAATTTTTTATCTTCGGCTCTAACAGAGCCACTAATACAAAATACTAGGAACAATCCTAGTATTATTTTTTTTATCATTATGATCTCCTTAACTCATTTCAATACATACATCCTACTATATGAATTCTATATTGCTTTGACGCATTAACAGCTGTATGTTTTAATGTTGTATTTGTTAAATATATTTTTCCTACTTCTAAATTATATATCTTATTATCTATTATCATAAAACAATCCTCATTTGTTATTAATGGAATGTGAATTCTTTTTGTCATATCTTGATGTCTAGTAAGACATGACTTAGGATTACTTTGCATAATACGTGTCCGAACCATACCATATTTTTCTATGATTCGGTTTATAATTGGTGTATCCCACAATGGATATTTAAAATAATTTTCTGGGAATTGGAGTTTATTAATTCTGCCTACCGAAGTATAACAAAATTCTTTTGGATCCTGGTTAGGTTTATTTCCCTGTAATCCAACTTGTTCTATATTACTCCAGCTTTTATTTAAAGCAACCTTTATTTGATTAGCTTCTTCTAAAATCTTTTTTATATTAATATTTTCTAATACTTCTATATGCATAGTATTCCTAGGTAATTGATAAGTTATTTAAAACGGTCTCAACACTTCTTTCTGATAATATTATGTTTGCAACTATAAAGGTTGATTCATCAGATACTGTAAATACTGTATGTTCTTTACATGTATTAATAAAATAAACACATCCGTGATCAAAATTAAGAATTTTATTATCTAATATAAAAAACATTTGAGGATATTTACAATTTTTTAATGGTATGAATAATCTAAAAGAATCATTTTCAATTGCGTAATCATCTCTATGTGGTGGGAAACATCCACCTATTGGCATTTTTATAACATGAGTTCTTCCTAGATCATTTTTAAATAAATCTAGCCATTCGGCAGCATGCGGGTAAACGGGAGTTTTTGTTTTAAAATCCGGTTCTCGTAATCTTACATTGTTCTTTAGATTATATTCTCTAACCGAATCTATATCTGGAATTCCACTAAGCCCGCCATCTAAGCTTGTAATACTTAACCCATATCTTTTAATATTTTTTCTGGGGTTATATGGTTTCCAATCATCTTTAAATTTTGTTATATTATTTAAAAAGTTATCAGGATCTCCTGTAATATTTAATCGATAACAATCTCCATATCTAATTAAACTATCATATAACATTATAATTCCTTATATAAATGAGGGGCTAACCGTGGCCCCTCGCGTGCTTATTAAGTAGCAACCCTATTCATTAGAATGACAATGTCAATCCCATTGTTACATCTCCAAAGTCATGATCAGCATCAGATTTAATCTTACCATATACTTCAAGATTATCCATAGCCATCATAGAAGCTTCCCAATTGATACCTGTAAATTCAACATCATCAAGCATTATAGCAGTGTCGGCACTAAGACCTACACCCCAAGGAGTTGCCATACTAAGTTCAGGTGTTAACTTATAAACCCAAGCTTCAGTTCCTGTTGTATAATTAACATCTAGATCAGCACCAGCAGAAATGCCATTTCCTAAGTCAGCTGCAGTTGCGGCCGCACCGTATGCTAAGCCCAAACAAATAGCGAAAGTAGCTATATATTTTTTCATATCTTTCCTCTTTTTTTTAAAGTTTAAATTTAGTGTCACTTTTCTGTTTCTAGGTAAGTGACCAACCCAACAGCATTATGCAGCTAGTGCGTAACCTGAAGGCGCAAAGTTATCGTTTGCAGTTACATTTTGTAGACTCAAACACCAGTCGATCCTATTTCGCCCCCATCATAAGCACACTAACCAGGCCGAGTTAGTTCAGGTCGCGTCTTTTACTTGTCGCTACCAAGTAGGAGGCCTTGACTCCTTGTGCTTATGGTGGAGGCGTTGGGTATCGCACCCAAGTCCTGAATATCTTCAATCATCTACCATTGTATTTATATTATACAAAAAAAGGGTGACAAAAGCCACCCTTAATTTAAATTATTTTTATTTAACTATGGTTTCATAGCATCAAGACCTTCAAGGTAATCTTGCATACCTAATAGATCTCCAATACTTTTTCCAGGGAATATATTAAATTCTCCGGACTTAATAGCTAGTTCTACATTCTCAGCTACCTGTTTTACATTAGCTGGCATATTGGTATATGGTGCCATTTCAACCATTCCGGTATCCATTCCACCCCAAGTATCAGTAGATGACCACTTTCCATCTAATGCTAAACCAACCCTAGAAACATAATAAGGTCCCCATTGATCAATGATAGCGGTTAATTGTGTTTCAGGAGCAAAGTTAATCATATCAGATGCTTGACCGAATGCCATAACATTATTAGCTTCTGCAACTTGTAAAGCAGCAGGAGAGTCAGTATGTTGTGTAATAATATCAGCGCCTTGTTGTATTAATACAGTAGCAGCATCGGCTTCTTTAGCAGGGTCGTACCAGGTGTTGACCCAAATAACATCTATATCAAAATCTGGATTTACAGATGTAGCTCCTAACCAGAATGCGTTAATGCCACGAATAACCTCAGGTATTGGAAATGAAGCAATATAACCAGCTTTACCTTTTTCACTCATCATACCAGCAATTACGCCTTGTACATATCTTCCTTCATAAAACTTAGAAGAGTATACAGCCATATTGTCAGCGGTCTTGTATCCTGTTGCATGTTCAAACATTACGTCTGGAAAATCTTCTGCAACTTTCATCATTGCATCCATGTATCCAAATGAAGTAGCGAATATAAGATCAACACCAGATAGAGCCATTTGTCTCATAACTCTTTCTGCATCAGGTCCTTCTGGTACAGATTCTACATATGTAGTCTCTACCAAATCGCCATAAGCTTCTTCAATTGATTTTCTACCTTGATCATGCATATAAGTCCAACCATGATCACCCGTTGGTCCAACGTAAATAAAGCCAACCTTTAACGGTTCAGCCATAGCAGTTGTAATTAGAAATAGTGGCATTATTAGGAACGCCAATCCTCTTATGAAAAATTTCATAGGTATCCTTTCCTGGGAATATGTTTTAAAATTTTTTGTGAAATATAGAATGTCCGAGGGACATTAGTATATATGTTATTATACTGTAAAGTAGTAACAAAAGCCACTACTTTTTAAATTAAAATCGTCCTAAAAATCTTGCTAGGTGTCCTACAAAAGGTAATAGTGCTAGAGCCATTAATAGATTAACTCCTGTGTGAGCCATAGCTATTCGTAATGTATCTCCTTTTGGCCAACCATCTGAAACAAAGAAACCTGCTAACCATATAGTCCCTGTTGTACCTATATTAGCTCCTAATACACAAGCGACTGCAGCTGGTAATGGTAATGCTCCAGATGCTACTAATGCAATAATTGCTGTAGTTGATAAAGATGATGATTGCCATGCGAGGGTCATAATAATTCCACCAAAAAACATATATAATGGATTACCTAAAAACCATTGTAAATGTTCTATGTTGCCCATATCCTTCATACCACCAGAAAACATTTTAAGTCCAATATAAAAAACCACCAACCCTATTAGAGTAGTGATAACAGGGTTACCTAATTCCATTTTAATTACCTCTTTCCAAAGCTTTTTGTATTTATTTTTCATTCTTTAAATCTACGTTAAGTTATAATTTGTTTTATTTTCCATGGTGTAAAACATACAGTTCCTAAACTGAAATGATCTGCACCATAGTCTTTATATAGTCGAATATCATCTTTGGTAGTGATACCTCCGCCAGCTATAACAGATACATGTGGATGTTCCTTTTTAATATACTTTAATATTTTTAAGGTATAAGGAATTATTTTCTTACCACTTAAACCTCCTTGAGGTACGGGTAAAGTATTACAAGCATGGATTTGTTTAAATCCAGCATTAATAATAAAATCTATTTCTCGTTCGGTAAAGGTAGGAGGAATTTTAGCTATACAC
>Ga0163179_10003293_pt1 | contig 10991 bp, 8 predicted proteins | sample AtlANTMetagenome_FD_109643 | JGI IMG/M metagenome (GOLD analysis project Ga0163179, IMG submission 109643) | Marine eukaryotic phytoplankton communities from the Atlantic Ocean - Atlantic ANT 2 Metagenome | ecosystem: Environmental > Aquatic > Marine > Oceanic | place: North Atlantic Ocean... | reverse complement strand
CTCCACCACAGTTTACTAGCTGAGAGGTAATGCTGGCCAGTGAGTGAGACAATAAAATAAACATACGGTAATAACTATCAAACAGAGCTGAGTTTGGGGAGGTACATCTATATGAAGCTAGTAGTTCTTTCTTATAGTCATCACGGCCGAAGCATAGGTCAGACGGCACGAGCTCTCGGCCATGAGATCGTCGGTGTCATGGATGGAGAGGAGATTCCTCGCACTCAGCTGGAGAACGAGTTTGACTGCTCTGGATTCGATACGGCAAGTTCATGTTTGGACGCAGTCCAGCCAGAAGCTGCCCTAATTAGCGGGAAACATATAGAGATACCATCTCATATTCAGGCTTGTGTAGATCGGCGTATTCCATATTTAGTGGATAAACCGTTCGCCGATTGTGCTAGCCGTCTGAGGCCAGTGGCCGAGGCCAGCGAAAAGCACGATGTCTTCAGCGCTATAACTCTGCCTAATCGCGCTAGCAAGATTGTGGCCTTGGTTAAGCAGATGATGGCCAATGACAGTCTGGGTCAATTAGTTCTCTACAGTAGTCGGCTTAACAATGGTTCGCCTATGCGCTATGACCCAACCCCATCCTCTTGGCATAATATCCCGTCAATATCTGGAGGCGGTTGCTGGGCGACCGAAGCGGCCCACGGCATTGATACCTTTCTACAATTTGTGGGCTCTGGACCGATAACGGTGGTAGGGGCAGTGATGTCCAACTCCATGTATGGTCGTCAGATAGAAGATAGTGCGGTCGGTATGCTGCGTAGCAATGATAATGTCACTGGTATCATCGAATCTGGCTACACTTTCCCTCACGGAGCCAGACGCAGCGGAGACCATTTCTTTCGTTTCATTGGTAGTAAGGCATCAGTATTCGCCTTCTATGGTAAGCAAGGTGAGCCGCTAATTGAGATTAACACCTCTTCAGGTACAGAATTTGAAGAAGACTTGGGGCATGGTGAACGCATGCGTAAGGTGATCGATGAAGGATTATCTGCCCTGCAGGAGAAGCGATCGCCTGAGACTAATATTTTAGATGCTGTCCGGATCCTCGAGATCCAGGACGCCGTCTACGATCATGCCCGAATCAATCCCGTTACTAACGGGCCTCATCCAATGAGTGTATCAGCAGACAGGCCATAGAATGGTTAAATTTTTTGTATGGTAGAGTAAACAGAATAGACCAAGGGTTTACTAGTTGCCAAAATGTTCTTTGATAAAATCGACGTAAAGGGGTACCAAAGACGCGGTAACCAACAATTGAAGAAGATATCAAGAACATCGACCAAGGTCTATGGACTTAATTGAAGACATGACTAGAGCCAAGGGTTTATAAATAGGTAGATCCATGGGTAGTTGAACGTCTAGTTGAGATGTTCGCTGACTCTACCTGTTGCCTAGACTCAGCAAACTTGGCCCAACCGTTTGTTGGAATAAAAATGAGTTTCCGGTGATTCTTATGCCTATGCCCCCGATGTTACAGACAACCCTCCATCAACCATCAAGGCTTGTCCCGTAATATTCGATGCTTCGTCACTAGCCAGAAAATTCACTGCAGCGGCGATTTGATACGGTTCGCCAGCTTGACCAAGAAGTGCGTACCCTTGTCTACTTTCCCGCAATTTTTCTGGTGAAACCCCTCTCTTCTGGGCGATCCGTTCGTGGTAATCAGTAGTTGTAGCCCCTGGGCAAATCGCATTCACCCGAATACCTTCCTTGCCGTGTGCGACTGCTAGGCTTCGTGCCAGAGAGGACACCCCTGCTTTGGTGGCATCATAGAGAGGCATCCCCCCTCGGCCAACGCTCGCGTTGGCTGAGGAAATGATTACGATCGACCCAGACTTTCTTTTTATCATTCCTGGCAGGATAGCTTTGCAAGAGTAAACTACTCCTTTTAGATTCACATTAATAATCGTGTCCCAATCATCTTCTGTAACATCCAAAATACTTCCTGAAACGCGGGCCCCCGCATTCGCCACTAGAATGTCAATATATCCCCATGTGTCCAGAGCTACTTGTGCCCAAGCTTGACAGTCTGATTCATTTGCGACGTTTCCTTCGCAGAATAGTACATCACCGCCAGCATCCCTAGCCATGGCGTGGGTTTTTTCACCGTCTTCTGCAGACATATCTCCAAAAACAACTCTTATCCCTTCTTTCACGAAGCGTAGAACGCAAGCTTTCCCAATACCCGCTCCTCCACCTGTTACAAGAGCGACCTTACCTTCCGAACTCATTGGATATTCCTTTCACTTTACCCTCCCAATTTAGACTGGACAGAAAAGAGATTTTCCATCTCTTCTTTGATCTAGGCTGGTGTGTTTGTTCCAGATAAGACTTTATCTACCAAGACGATGTGGTATTTTCCATTGCTCTCCTTTTACTTCACTATTATAGTACATATGAATTCTAACAGGAAAACAATCCAGACACTAAGAATTATAGAAAGAGCTAGTTGGTAAGCATTACCAATTCAATCGATATGAGGAAGTGGAAAAAATGGTTCAGGAGAATGCACCTCCTCTGATATCTACTTTTACCAATTGCAGATTGGCTACTATTCCGAAACTAGAGAAATGGTGATTTAGAACGACAAGGTTAATTTGCCCGATTACCCTATAAGCAAGTTATCTTTTGCATAGGTTTTAATGAGTGTTTATTATGACTAGATATTACTTGACACTTGTCAACCAACAGTTAAATGATTCACTTACTACTTACTGTTGTCTGTCAAAGACATCATCAGTCGCTTGAATTTTTAAAATCATTGCCCCGAATATGTATTTGGACTTTAGAATAGACTCAGACTAGTTTCCATTCCAGACTTTTTCCTTTAGGATTCAGCTTTACAGAACTGCAACTAAACAGGTGGACAAATATCGTCTGGCGGCAAAGTGCCAACTGGTAGATCCAATGGGTCCGTTACTATATGACCTTGGCCGTTGTAAGTAGCATTGGCGTCAACGAAGATGACCACGTGAGCAACCCGCCACTGTTCCGATAAGTTGGCCCCGGCGGCATGAAAAGTCATACCATGATGAAATGTGCAGTCTCCAACTCGCAGAGGTATGACTATACGCGGCCACCATTGCAAATCTGGCATTTCCTTCTTCCAACCTTCTTGGTCTGAAGTATGAATGTCACGCACATCCATTAACTTATGGGAACCCGGTAGAAAAGACATACAACCCATTTCGATGGTCGTATCCTGTAAGGCAATCCATGCCGAAAGGGCCATACTTTTTCTATCATAAGGCCACTTGACCAAATCCTGGTGGAAGGCTGTTGGAGCCGAAATCTCTGGCATCTTAGCTAAGATATGATCATGCCAGACTCGCAGCTTAGTACCGGCTAATTGGGTGGCCATGGCTGTTAAATTAGGATGAAATGTCAGTTCTCGCATGGTTTCATCCTGACACCAAATATTAACTTTTTGATGAAAGGATTTTCCCGCATAGTTATTGGGTGCTTCGGTTTGCATCTGATTCAGAACCCGCATGGCTGCCTGTCGAAACCGTTCAGCCTCAGGCTTAGTGATTACCTGTGGGATTTTGACAACGCCCTCTGACTGGAAAACGTCAATCAATCCGTTTGTTAATTGGTTAGCTTTCATCTCAACCTCACTCCACTGATTGATAATAAAGACTGCCGAAAATAAAATTTATTGGACTTCTGATGACGATATGGCCAAGATCGTCCGATTCGCCCAAACCTAGATTGCTTTGACATAACAGTGGTAATTTTGGGGTTTAATCAAGTATGACTAGTTTTCTGGTTTTGCTACATTAACACATGGTTCGTTTACTTCATGTGGTTGTAAATCTTTCGATACTAAGACCATTGAGCATATCCTTAATTTCTTTTTTAGTCTTCCCATTTAGAGCGAATAGCATCGACTTGTTGGCGCATTTCGTCAGTGAGACCGACTCGATTGGAAGCCGCCACGTTCTCCTCGAGCTGGTCTATGCTCCGGGCGCCGGGAATGATGGCTGAAACCGCCTGTGGCTTTAGGCTAAAGTGGTGGGCTAAGCGTGTCATACCGCCCGAGTACAGGTTGCCAAGTGGGCGTAGATCTAATGCCTTATGGATCCGATCTTGCATCTGGTCTCCAGCTAAGTGGGCACGGTGGCCTGCTGGCACTTTGGCACCAGAGCTGAATTTTCCACTGAGAATTCCTTGGGCCAGCGGAAGTCGGATCAGCAGGCCAATCCCTTTTTCTTTCGCTAAAGTGAAGAGGCGGTCTTCAGCATCGGTATTGAAAATGTTATAAGTGCATTGGAGTACATCAATGGTATCTTGTTCGATGAGCCAGATACCGTCAGCGACACTGTTGACGGCGACGGCCGCATATCGGATCTTACCCTCAGCTTTGAGAGAATCCATACCTGCGATCCAGTCGTCGCGCTCCATGTCGTCTCGACCAGGGCTATGAAGTTGGTAAATGTCGATACACTCACGACCTAGGCGGCGTAGGCTATCCTCAGCGGTTTCTCGCATGCGGTTAGCAGAGTAGTCCCTGGCATTGGTTTTGCGAACCCGAGACATCTTGGTGGCGATGTAAACGTCGTCTCGGTTGCCCAAGGCCAGTCCCAAGACTTCCTCGCTTGCCCCCCATTCATACGCTTCAGCGGTGTCGTAGATGGTAACGCCCAGGTCAGCTGCTTGGCGGACTAGGTCGATCCAGAAATCTTGTGGTTGGTGGTCTTGGCCGAGGCGGTTACAGCCCAGTCCAACCTCGGAAACTTTGATGCCAGTTCGGCCCAGAAAGCGGTAGTACAAAGAATACCCCTCGATTTAGACAATTTTAATGAAGGTGAACAGATTAATTAACTAAAGAAGATAAAGACAGAAAAGAGTACCAACTGGTACTGATGATCCACGCCGATCCCATAGATATTCCGCTGGCTCTTATTCTAGGTCAGTAATTTTATTAATGCAATAACTTTAATCAATTTTCAGAATCACCATTTTCTTGGTTCTTAGATATAATCACAAGCTTGCAACTGATAGAAGTAAGTACAACTAGCCACTGATTCTCCAGCTTCTGTCTGACCATCCCAGTATGTTTGCGCGCTACGCCTGTAGGAAAAATCTAGACCTAAATATCAAAAACAAACTCCAATTACAGTGGTAGAATTTTTGTGGAATGCCATCCTGTCAATAGTTGACCATCAATTTACTTTAGCTTTTTTATTTTTTACTGGCTCGTAAAGTGTTAGTTCAGACTGACGCACTTCGTGATACTTATCTGGAAATTGTTGGAAATGTCAACTGGAAATTTAGCTATCAAAGGCTCAATTCTAGAAGCTGAATTAACGATCTATTTGCACCATTCTCCATCTTGACGAATGGTGCCATGTTTGTCATCATATAGCCTTCAGACAAGCGTGTTCGGCTCAATTTCTTCTCCTATTAATTGCTGAGATCCAGCGATTTCAGCAATTAAATCCTCTAGTTGCATTTTTACATAATTTCCTGCCTACAGAAAAGGACTAAATAGTTATGAACAATGAAAACAATAGCCAGCGACCAAACATCGTTCTCATTATGGCAGACGATTTAGGTTTTAGTGATCTGGGTTGTTATGGTGGCGAAATCCGCACTCCCAACCTCGACTGGCTAGCTCACAACGGGATGCGATTCACTCATTTCTACAACAACGCGGTTTGTGTGGCGACGCGGACCTCTCTTCTCACCGGGCTTTACTCCCACCAGATCGAAAAAAATCTCCAAGGAAGACGAAATAACGTGACTTTCGCCGAAGTTCTGAAAACGGCCGGCTATCGCACGCTGATGACTGGTAAATGGCACAACGGACATAGAAGCGGTGAAAAGCCCCTTGACCGCGGATTCGACCGGTACTGGGGTCTGCTGTCCGGATGTAGCAACTACTTCAATCCTGGGTTAAAGCGTCCTGGTGAACCCGAGCCAGTCCACAAGGCCCCAGGCAACATGAGACCCTGGGGGGACGACGACCGGGTGATGTTCCCCTACACGCCTGAGGATGCCAACTTCTACTCCACTGATGTCTTCACCCAACGCGCTCTAGACTTCTTGGAGCAATACGGTCGAGAGGACCGGCCTTTTCTGCTTTACTTGGCCCATGCTGCCCCTCATTTTCCGATGCAGGCTTGGCCCCAGGATATTGCTTACTATCAAGGCCGATACATGACTGGCTGGGATACAATCAGGAAACAGCGGTACCAACGATTGGTGAACATGGGGCTCATTGATGAAAAATGGGGCCTGTCGGCAAGAGACAACGCTTACTCGGACTGGGAAGGAACGACGGGCAAGGAAGGTTGGGACCGCAAGATGGCCGTATACGCGGCCATGGTCGATCGGATGGATTGGGGTATCGGCCAGGTGTTGGAAAAAGTCAGAAAATTGGGCAAGCAAGACAATACCCTAGTTCTGTTTCTGTCAGACAATGGTGGTTGTGGGGAGTATATCGACAACACGCCGGACAAGGAGCCGGGCCCTGTTGATACCTATACAACAGTTGGTGCTCCGTGGGCAAACGCCAGCAACACACCGTTTCGAAAATACAAGGTCTTCGATCACGAAGGCGGAATTTCTACACCACTCATCGCCTACTGGCCCAATGTAATAGAGCCTGGAAGCATCAGCCACCAGATAGGACACGTAATGGACCTCCTGCCCACCTTTGTCGATCTGGCGGAGACCGACTACCCGTCGCACTATAACGGTAACGACATTCTACCTGTCGCAGGCAAGAGTTTAGCTCCGATCTTTGAGGGCAAAGAGAGACCAGGATACAACAGTCTCTTCTGGGAACTGGATGGATGTCGCGCTGTGAGGAAAGACCGGTGGAAAGCCGTAAGCTTGGGCCCAGAGCGCCAGCACGTTGGCCATCACATTCCAGTAGGTCATGAGGGCTGGGAACTCTACGACATGGAGGCCGACCGTTGCGAACTAAATGATCTATCGAGCCAGAAGCCAGAAATCGTCAACGATCTGGATAGAATGTGGCACCAGTGGTTTGAACGCTGTCAGACAGATAGAGATCAATGAAAGAATAGATATGAATAGTAAAAGCAGCGGTATACGATAATACGGGCATACAGACTCTAAAGGTTTAAAAACAGGAACTCAGCCAAAAACAATCAGCTGCGAAAGAGTCAGCTTTGATGCCGGTTATTGATTACACTCAATATTGCTAAAACTCCTTCTTTTACTCTTAAATAATTTTGTCTAAAGTACTTCTCTCAGTTGATTAAAGAAATTGTCAGGCAGATCAACGGGTAAATCCAACGGTTGTCGGATAAGTGAGCTGTAATAGAGACTTAATAGCAAATTGAACTCAGCCAAAGACTGATCCAAGTGGGTTGGATGAATCCGACTCTCGTCTTCTAGCCAGTCGAAGACAGCCTCGGTTAATCCCGCTTGAGCATAGATGTCTTGATCTCCATAGTCTAAGTTGCCACCTTGATAACCACCGTCAGCAGTAAATCGTTCCCAACTTTCGTATCGCCAATGAATAAAACCTTTTGAACCGAAAATACAGATCCGCTTATGCCGATCATTACTCATTCCTTCGATCACTGAAGGTGCCATTTCGGTACCAAAAGCGACTGAAGCCTGAAGTCCGTTGGCGTAAGTAATTAGTCCACTGGCATGATCAGGGGACGGTTGAGCCGAGTTCATTTGGTTCCGGCCTGACACCTGACCCATAACTCGTACTGGTCGAATATTGTCGATGTAGGAGGAAATCAATTGGAGGACATGCGGGCCCTGATCAACCGGTGTCTGTCTCGCACTGGCTTCAATGAATTTGATATCTCCAATTTTTCCATCAGCCACGTCTTGTTTTAATACCAAATTTTGTGGATGAAAATTGAGTTGTGTATTGACCACAAATTTAGTTTTGGTTTTAGCTGATAAGCCACACAGATTACGCCAATCTTCTCCCATAACAGCAATTGGTTTTTCTACAATGGCGGCTGGTACACCGTAGTCGGAGGCAATTCTCATCAATGGATATCGAAGCAATTGATTGGTTTCCCGCAAAACGGGCGAAGTGACGATATGAAGCAGATCAGGCTGTTCCATTTTTAGCATCTTTTCAAAATCGGTGTACCGCGTCTCGATACCAAACTGATCACCCATTTTATTGAGTAGTTCATCATCCATATCGCAAATAGCGACTAATTTTCCTCGCTTGACATGTTGATAAGCAGAAACGTGGCCTTTTGCCCTCCCACCACAACCTAAAATTGCACACTTGTACACAGCATTCTATCCTCTTTAATTTATTACATCTGCCTAATCTAGGTAGATGCATCATATAGTTGCCAACAACTAAAAGCAACAAAAAAGGCAAATCAAGAAGGAAAAAACAGCAGGTAGAAAGACTATCTACCATCATTTTGAATGAGTAAAATAAAATATTACCCATATGTGTTCATATTTAAAAATTTTGGAAAAGAACGTGTAGTAGTAACAGGTAATCAGGTACTAACCAATCCTATTGAAAATCCATCGATCCAGTATATGAAACATATAGATCGAAAATCAGTGAAGGCAATTTCTTTAGTTTCTGGAAGAAACGGAGACTATACTAAGCCTAATACGGCCAAAAAGAGTAGACTGTTTTTCCGGTTATTGTGCCAAAAGCACAAAGGAATCCACCCACGATGAATTCGCCTAGCATGAGTCCCATGAATAATGGAACTAGTTTTTGATATTTACTAAACCCTCCATGCTGCAGAATTAGCCCTTTGATCGACCATGCAATGAACAGTGGGAACCAAGAAATCGACATGCCCCAACTATTAGAGACTGCATAACCTCCCGGGTGAAAAGGCCACCATAAAAATCGGGTTCTCATCAAAGCTAAAAATACTGTTGAAGTCATCCCAACTAGAATCGAAACTGGAGTGGCAAGACTGGGATCCGAAGGCTGAGTTAGCCACCTTTGTATTCGATCTATACCTTCTCTACCAGGCCAAACCATGTGGCTATTCAACATTCCTATTTTGTAGCTACTATGTAAAAAAGACCAAAAAGTGGCAAAAATAGAAATCAAAATTGAAAATACAATTACGAAAAGGAGTACTTTATTATTTGTATTCGTCCGTTCCGCCATTTTAAAACCCTCTAGTTGATGAGGCATAGCATCACTATAACGAGTCCGATTGAACCAAGAATACATACCTAGAATGGTCAGATTTCTTGTCCCCAGCTGTCTTGTACCGATTGTAGGTGGGATTAGTAGATCGGGGCCACCATAATGAATGTCATGCACAGGTGTTCCCATTTCCACTCGCATACGAGTGACAGCTACACTAATCATGATGTAAATGGTAAAAAATACTACTGCCAAGTAAACTGACATGCCAGCTGCCATCGAAAAACCGACCAAAAATAGAAAACTTAATCCTAACCAAGTAAGAGCTATCCGGCTGGAGATGGGTTCTTCTGACTCGACATCCTTATTTTTCCCAAAAGCAGACTTCAAAATATTAAGAATATGAGTCCGACCCAACCATATCGCGATCAGGCAAAGGCTCAGATATCCTCCAATTGATTGCTCAATCAACGACTGATATCCTGCATATCCACCTCCACGAGTTGATAATCCGAAGCCAAAAATTATTATACGCTGCACCTTCCAGAAGAGATAAAAAAACCAACAGGAAAAAAGTAAATCAATTGGAATTAGAAAACCTAAACCAATAACGAAGGGAAAAAAGGATATAGGGAACCATCCAATTCCGGTCCAAGGATGTTCTGTAAAATACTGATTTAAATCGTGCAATTTGAGATTAATTCCAGGCACAGATGGAAAAATATAGTGTAGTTGGTTCAGCATATCCAACCCACCTGAAATGGCAACCCCAGCCCAGAGCAGTTTATTACTATAGAGTTTCTTTGGGCTATCTATCATTTGCAAAGGTAATTGGATTATGGGATAAGTCAGTTTCTCTTTTTCAACCCATTGACGACGCATCAACACATTGACCATTAGCATAGCCAGAATAAGAGCAAATATGAAAGATGACCAAGTTAGGACAGGTATTAACCAAACTTGTAGGTTAGTAATAAAATAAAAGGAGGATTCACCTCTGTAGTGATCAGCTAGAACTGATTTGTCTGACACCGTCATCCATGTTGGAATATGAGGCGAAATCAGATTGTTCCAATCATTTTCAGAGGAAGCGAACCAATGAACATAGGTCATTATCGAAATCAACAACTGCATGAATCCATGCCCACTCACTGTAGACCCCATACAGATCATGGCATATACCAATAACAGCTCGGACCTAGTGATCGATGCGCTAGGAAGTAGCCGTTTTAATGCCATGTTGATCAAATTGAGGAAAAACAAAAAGAAGATGGCATTAATTGCGATTGATTGAACCGTCATATGGATGGTTCGAAGCATTGCCTCGGCTTGAACCATCCAATAACAATTAGCCACAGTCAGCAAGGTACCAATTGTTAGAACAACACCAAGACGGGTTTCTTGAATTAGAGGGAATTGCTTATTTCCTCTATGCATCTGATTTAACTTTGGGTGGCATGAAAAGATAAGAAATTACGGGTAGAAGGAAAAATTTAGTTGCCATCTTAGATTAGTAGATCCATTCTATAACAATTCACACCAAGTGGTAAAATAAAATTGATATAAGCCAGATCTATTCCTGATTTCCCAGATCATATTCACATTACCTATAGGTCGTAGGTGATTTTTTTCAGTAAACTGTCTAAAATTTTTTGATTTTTACTTTTTTATACCGTGGATCAGAAAAGGAAGCTTATATCTCGTACCATCTTGGCTGCCTGAAGAAGAGGCGTATTACTTATGGTTCCTGATACTCTACCTCTAATTCGAGTCTTAGTGATGAACGTATATCATAACTAAGTCAACTGGTTTCTGGCACATATCACGATAACAGCAGCTAAAGAGGTGATGAGAAGCGGAGATCAAACCGAATTTGCGCAGACGAACAAACTTG
>Ga0163179_10003291_pt1 | contig 10993 bp, 16 predicted proteins | sample AtlANTMetagenome_FD_109643 | JGI IMG/M metagenome (GOLD analysis project Ga0163179, IMG submission 109643) | Marine eukaryotic phytoplankton communities from the Atlantic Ocean - Atlantic ANT 2 Metagenome | ecosystem: Environmental > Aquatic > Marine > Oceanic | place: North Atlantic Ocean... | reverse complement strand
CTGCCGAATGGATAATCTCGAATGGAAACGATATCACCTCTCTTGAAGTCCATACTATAAATAGTATTTACGGACAGATATTATTCTTGAAGGATTTTTCGGAACTTCAAAAGGCCCAACTCCTTCATCTTGCATTCTAGCATCATATCGTACTCTATGCCATGGCGATTAACCTTGTTGTAAATAAAGTCTGAGTGCGCTTGGGGTCGTATCTTCTTATCATTCTGTTCCAATGCTCTGGACTCTGAGAGATGGACTACTGGCTTGATGCCCTTGGGCCATGTCGATGCTGCCATCTGCACTGCCTCGCGTTGGGTTTGGCCTCCTTGACAAAAACGGAAATGATGGTAATCAAAGACAATTGGTACTCCTACTTCCTTGTAAACGTAGTCGTAGAGGTGTCTAACAGACCACATAGAAGCTTTGTCGTCGTTCTCAAGGGTAAGCCTTGCCCTGGTTCCCTCGTCCAGTCTAAGGAAGTTTTTACACCACCTCTTAGCAGTACCGGCGAAGTCACCACCATACGTTCCACCAATATGAATGTTGATCTTGTTGTAATGGCTGGGCAGGAAACCCATGAGGTCCATCGTCTCGGAGTGTTGGTTGAGTTCTCTGATAGCCTTGTCAGCCACAGACTGCTTCGGGGAACCCAAGACATTGAATGGTCCTGGGTGGAATGTCAGTCTATGATTATTAAGAGTAGCAAACTCACCCACACAATCAAGATGATAAGCGATATCATTATAATCGGGAAGATCCCTAATCTCATACTCACTCATCCATGGAAAGATATCCGAAGACATACGATAGAACTTGATATCGTTCTCTTCGTTCCATTGAAGAATCTTCAACAGGTCCTTGGTATTTTCCAGTGCTAGCTCTGATGCATAGTTTATACCTTTCTGTTGAAAGGTTCGCTTAATCATAGAGCGGTTAGTTGTAATTCGCTTTGACTTGGGCAGCGAAGAGAAACCCATGTTGATACAGGCATAACCTAGTTGCATTCTTTTTCCTGTCTTTCTTTATCTGCGAGGGACTTGATATCTTTTGCGATTTCCATAGCTAAATGCTGCCTTGCAGCTTTAGATGAAATATTTAGTTGGTCGTTTTTGAACCTTTCCAAACACTTAAACACAACTTTTTCTAACTTACTCATTTATTATAATATCCTTTTTTACGTTTGTCAATGATTATTTTTTCACAATTAATATTTCATGTGACTTCTTTTCGTTCAAACCAGATAAGGCTGCGATATACTTGTTCAGGCTTGAGTTGTTATCAAATATTTCCTTTACTATTTCTGAATTGTTCAGAACTTCCTCAAACATAAAGGGTTCTTCTGTCTTTCTCTCATTTGCTAATCGTTCTGCTTCGCCTCTAATATTCTTGGCCATTTGCTCTGATTCTTTTGTACTCTGCTCAACTAACGTAGATGAGATAAACCGACAAAGCTTGGCAAACAATTTGTCGAAATCCTTTATGCCGAAGTCCTCTTTTGAGTCGTTCCTATTCTTTCCAACTCGAAGCTCACCCTGGCCAAGAGAATAGTGCCATTCTGGATAATAAAAATCAAAGTCCGAATACCACTTTCTTATTTCTGGGCAGTCGTTATACGACAAAACAAATGGACCTTTGTGGTCTAGCAACAAATCTCTAAGCCGACTGTGGTCAAAACCATCATGATGAACCGGGAAATTTTTCATTGGATAAATACCTGAGTGCATCTTGTTTCCTTCTTTGTTTCCTGGTAGGAAATAGGGCGGGTCGAGGTACATCATATCCTTGCTGAAAGCGGGAATAATGTCTTCAAAGCTAGCTTCTTCTACTTTTAAGGTAGGGCACGAAAAGTTGCTTACCCTTTCTATCATCGAGAGCCACTTTTCTCCATCTTTCTTCATATATATATCACTAATCCAGCCGAGGAAACCAGGACCATAAGAGCAATTGTGGTTAAAATAATAATATGCTGATAAGGTCAAATCGTCGAGTGGTTTTGCTTTTCTCTTATAGTAACCTCGACCACCCCAATCACCGATCATCGCCTGGACTTCTGGTGTTCTCATCAGCTGCTCCTTTACTGCAGCATAGACCTTTTTGTTGGGATGTATGGTTCTCATTTTGTCTGCCAGTTCTTCCGGTTGTGATAAAATGGTTTTCCAAAAAGTCGCTAAAATATCGAACAAGTCGAAACCATACACCTTCTTACCCTTTGAAGCCCAATGAACTTCCAGTGAACCGCCGCCGATGAATGGAGACACAATAAAGTCGTGATCGTCTAAGAATGGATCTATATGCTTTATAGCCCTTGACTTGCCGCCGGCGTATCTTAATATGGTTTTAGTCATTTACTATTCCTTTTTTGTATTTCAAATTAGGCACATTTTGCTCAATTAAATTTATGAAATCTCGGCCTTTCTTAGCACCATGAGCACCAAGGACAAAAGAGTCTTTTTTTGTGCGATATTCATATGTAAGATATTGTTTACCATGCAAGTCTCCCTTGATTCTTCCAGTCTTCAAATATCTCCAATCTGTATTTTTCACTATAAATGATATGACCTCTTCCATGTCGAAAAAAATATAGTTTCCATCATCATAATCGTAACACAGAATATTGCCTTTCTTTAGATACTTGCGCCAGAAATCAGGAGACAATAATTGTTTTTTCTGATCAGAAAAGGAAATACCATGGTATACCATAGTCGGGGTACCCGGCTGAACAACATATTGGGTGGTCAATTCTGGTAAATTTCCAAGATGTATTTGAATTGTGTTTCCCCCTTTTAGGGAGATTGTTGGAATTACCCCTTCTTTCAAGATGCCATGTTGCTGAAGAGTTTTTAATAATTCCTGATCAGCTATGTTACAATCTGCGCTGGCTCCGGAATAGTTTATTTCTTGACAGCCTGGGTCAAAATAGTTGTTAAACCTCTCTTCTCTTGCGTGGCCGCGTCTCTTTACTTGCGAGGCTTGTTTTGAACTCATTTTTCCCATTGTATTTCCTTCACTAATGAATGTTTATAACATACTGGCTGGTAGGACTCTGCACCGCCAACCAAGACTTCTCTCTCTTCTTTACAAAGACGCTCAGTATAATAAGCATCTCTATCACATTTAGCACACACGGCAGGGCATATCTCTATACTGGTTGCCCAAGGCATAATCTCCTTGACCTCATCAAACGGGACGTACCCGCTTGGTTGCGAGGATAGTTGGAGGCTAGATATTAGAATGGTTTTACCCTGGCGATACAAGTCGAAACAAGCACGAGCTGAACCTGGAATCATAAATAATTCGTCTACGGCTTCAACATCGTGCAGGGCTCCTTGTTCTAATATCTCCCCTCCTGACTTGACCAGTACAGAAGTATGCTCCTGTCCTTTGTGTGTCACCACCTTACTATCAGAATATCTATCGTCAATGTTTGGCTTGAACAAGATAGTAGTTTTCTTTTGAAATCTATATCTTTCAAGTGCCGCAAGCATTCTTGTGGTCTTGCCACCAAACATTGGTCCGGTAAATATTTTGAGTTCAGGTGATTTCATTTACAGGTCAACCGAAAAGGTGCCGCCGTTATGGTCAACACTTGCGGTCCAACCTGATGCCGAACCAGGCGATTGCTTCAACTGACCCAAGGTTGTCTTGAGCGTTGAAGACACAGTACAAACGCCACGCTTGTGGTCGTACTGCTCAATGCTGGTTTCAATGAGCGAATCAAGTTCATAAAAGTTTTCCTTGATTGTCTCTGTAACATAAGCATCGAAATCAAACTCGCCTCTCTCGTAGTTTTCGAGAAGGTCTTGGTCTCGCATCTCATCAAGGGCATTATTATCGCCCCATCCAGTCTTAGCCTCTAGCTTATAGTCAGTAATAACTGATGCTACTTGGTCTGCTGTGCAGGTTTCACTAACTGCTTCCTCTGGTAAATCACCTGTTGAGTGCCAACCTTCGTGTCGGTCCTCATAGGTCAAAGTTACAACCGTATCGTCATTCCCAGGAATGTTATTTACATCGCTCATGCTTTCTCCTTTATTATTAAGCTAATGTGTTCTTACATTGTGTTTATATATTACTATATTTTTTGGATGGTGTCAATCAAAAAAGTGACAATTTTCTCGCTGCCAATCGACTTTGTTCGAGTCGCTACATTCATCTTTAAGAAGTAGCCAACAATACTTGGAATAGTCATCGTTTGGTCCGAAACAAGCGTCAGAACACTTTTCCCCATGCTGTTCTGACTCTACATTATAGCATATCCAGACTTTATTTTCCACTACTTGTTCTTGTTTTTCTTGGGTGATCGGAAGGTCTTGTGGTGTGTTTTCTGGTGTGCTCGGGGTGTCGCCACAGGCGCTAAAGAGCAATAAAACTAGGACCTTTCTCAACATGACTTACATTATAAATAGTCTTTCCAGGCAAATCTTTTACGATTCTGTAAGTATTGTTCTTTGCATTCGTTTATGTACGCTTCTCTTTCAAAGGGGTTTACATAGTAAGCTGCTTCGCCATCTCTATGCTTTATCATCCCCTTCAGCCAGAAAAAACCATATAATAAAAAGAAAGGAATAATTAACATTTCCAGTTGCTGCTGGAAGTGTATTGTCTCGTGCCTCTTTGTGACCGGAGACATGTAACCTCTTGAGAAAACCAAACCTGCAAGAGATATTGCCCCTATCTCAATGGGTGCAATCTTTGATAACCAAGCTGGTACTCGGCTGTTCTCAATAAATATAGGTTTCCAATTCTTCATTCTTCTGTAACCACAAAAGCCCCCAGGTTAAAGCCATCGGGATGACGGCATTGCCATCCGTACTCTATAACTATGTCCTCAACGATTTTTTTCATTTCTGGTGATTTTCCTGTAATTATATTACATGGAAGTTCCACGAAGTTCAAGAACTTTCTTACCTTCTCGTCAACGCTCTCGTGCTTAACGCCATGAAGATCAAGAGTTCTCATTGTTCTTTTCTTTTTTCTTCTGTTCATGCTGCCGTACTTTATATCGAGTTTCCTACTTCTAATATCATTATATTCCCAGATATTTTCTTTTGAAGTTTTACAAATATGACCTTTGTAGAAATAATAAATATAACCTTTAGTTGTTTTGGTGATGATACCTGCGCCTGAGTTGGTAGAAATCAAGTCGCCCTTCCTAAGTACGTATCCGTTCATTTTTTCTTCTTTCTTTTCTTTAGCCTAAAAAGCCAGTTTGTAGATACCAAACCCATTGAATCGCTTATCTTATTGCTATTCGAAACCATAGTCTTGAAGAAGCACTCATACTCGGTACCAGGCTGCATCTGTACCAGTGCCACCTCTCTGTGGGTTGTTGACCTATTATCATTATAGTCGTAAACATCGATAATGTCAAGTATTATTCCAACCCAGTCATGGCCGTATAATATGTGGTACACTAGGTCCCCGACTTCTATCTCTCTCACGTTGGATGTCTTCTTCGGCATAATCAACTACTACCCCTAATATAAGTAAGGCTAGCAACCAAAGAATTATGACAAAAGGCATTATTTTATTTAAAATATCCGACATATGTATAGAGTATTATGGTTATTATTGCGGCCACGGATGCTACGCGCCAGTCTACTTTACCGCTTTCGTTCATAAGTGTTTACCGTTGTTAGTTTTGCGAGGTCTGATAGACACGCTTGAGCAGTGTCCCCTCTATGCCTAATATTGGCGTCCTCAAGACAAGCACCTAGCCTATGAAAAGTTCTATCGCAGTTTATATAAAACTGAAATGCTTCCATCATTACTTGGAAACTGGCATGGACAATTGATCTAGACCTTGCTGAGAACTCTGAGAGCCCATGGTTTTTTATCTCTACTCGAAAGATAATATCTGTTCTTGCATCAGTGCCGCTTTCTTTCATGGACATAGAAAAAATAGGCTTAACAATTAAGTCTACGAGGTTTAGATTCTTTATTGATGGAAAAGGCTCGACAAACTCTTCATAACAAGTTGTAAATACAGCATCAACAAAACCTTTTCCCTCTATGTCAATAAAATTATAGGTCCTCGTTTCTTTTTCGGAAACCATATCTAGAGAAAAACTCACCGATGTAAAATCGGAATCAATGCTTTCATTTATCGAGATACTTCTTGGAAGAAGTTTTGTTTTGTTATCTTTCAGGATTTTATCGAACAACTCTTTGACGTTTTCTCGTCGGAAGTCCTGTGGTGTTCTCACTACTCTAGCCTTTCAAGCCCTGCTGAAACTTTAAAAATACTTTGTACATTTGCTAACCTTCTGATATCTCTGGTGATTCTACTCTTCACGTCTTCTGGTGAACGGAACTGGCCGGGCACAGATGGTATAAATTTAACAGAGAGTCCGGCGATATATCTGCCCTCTGCTATCTTTTGGTTCTTAATAACAACCGTAACGATTGTAACGTTAGGAAGAGCACGAAGGTCAGCCAAGATATCGTCCAAGCCACGAGTCTTGTTTTCTTCTAGCGTCAAACCATAAGACAACATACAATAAAACTTGTAGATGCCTCGCTGTCTGCTTCTTCCCTTTTCTTCGTTTATCGTCTCTTCTATCTTATTATAAAACTGACTCTTTGTCAAGCGTTCTCTCCCAAAATATTTCTGTATTTGTTCTTGGAGTTTCTCTTTCTCTTTTCTAGCTTCTATATTGATGTTGCGTTGGATGTTTTTTCTTTGCCTCTTCATTGATGTTTTGAGATCTTGTGTCTGCTTTTCATCAAGGTTTCCCGGATCCATAAGGCGGCCTGTTCTTTGTGATATGGTAGTCTTCCAAGCATCTACGAAGAAAGGATCCAACAATCCACTATCTAAAACCCACTGAGCTAACTCTGGTTCAAACTGGCCTCTGAATAAAATTTTCCTGAGCCGTTTGGCAAATATTTTAGCGTATGCGGTGTATCGGTATCCTTGTATTGGCAAGTGCTGCTCATCCTTCATAAAAGAGTTTTTTATCAACTCTTTCTTAACTTCTGTGCTGACACCGGGGGCGAGAATCACTCTTTCTGTTATCTTTGAGTTGTTTACACCGCTCGTATTAGCTGTATATTCTACAAAGTATTCGATTACTTCTTGCGGTAGTTTTGGCAGTCCAGCCATACGAACAAGCAGCCTGTCGGGTACATTGGGGTCTCCAAGTTTTTTTCTCAATTCTGACATTTGGAAATCAAATATCTTTTTTACGGTGTCGTCGGGTGCACGAATAGCATCACTTAAAAATCTGTTATTTGCCTTTGTTGTTTGCCTGTATTCCGTGCCGGCTGTCATCAAATAGTGGTCGAGAATGTTTATAACTATATTGTTCCGCCTCGACATGTCGAGCAATCTTTGAGTCATTTCTGGCGATAGCAAGAAGTCTACTATTTCCTGTCTGGCTCTTCGGTCTTGACGAGCGATAGCAGACAAGTAAGAAATCTGCTGGCTAAGCAAGCTCCTCCGGCCGTTGTCATCTTCTCTAGGTGTTGGGTCCAGCAGTTCATCTTTCATCTCTTTGTACACTGCTCTGGCAAGGATGTTATTTGTTTCCTGCCCATAGTGCTCTGCGTACTTCTGCTGTGAGCCAGCACTCAGCATGGGCTCAATCATACTGCCAATGCCAACGCGATATCCCAGCTTTGCTATTGCCACTATTTCTGATACTTCTAGGTACCTATTATTTGCTAGAGCATCCATTACTTCATCAACCCAACGGTCGTCTTCGCCCCATGCTCGGGTGTCATCAAGGAACTCGGTGCCGCCTCTCTTCGCAATCTCATCTTCAAACCTTCTCAGTATATACCGAACTACTTCGGGGTCAGAGCTGCTGGCTCCGGCCTTGGCAAGGGAAAACTTTTCTAAGAACTCGTCACCTTCTAGGTCAGCCTGGTAGTCTTCTATGGTAAGAATATTCTGGTAATCACCACTTCTAAAATAATCAAAATCTGTGGTCTTTAGCCATTGCTTGACCATTGGACGATACTTCGGTACTGGGGGATCGTTTTGTTTGCCCTTTATTTGGTCCACGCGGCCGGAGTAATCGACTTCTATAGTAACATGTGGTGCGTTTTTTGGGTCCCGTAAAGAGAAAATAGTTGTTGCGCCGCTTTCAACTGAGTCGCAGTATCCACCAACGCAGTGGCCCATATTATCACCCTCTGTGCCCAAGTCTTCTGGTGGAACCTTAACGATGGTGAATCCGTTGCCAAAATCATAAACCACGTCCTTTGTTTCGTATGGGCCAGTGTCTGTTTTTCCTTTGAAAGTTTCGTGCCAATCTTCAGAAAGCTTAAACACCTGGTCGAAGTCCATGTTCCATATACTATCTGGAATGTCTTGTGCTCCGTTGAAATAATCGGTGATATATCTTATATCATTGTTGTAGATATTCAAATCACTAAAAGACGTGTGACCTTTTGCTGCCGTGGATTCAAGCTGATAAACTTCATTGGCCAACCATTTTGCAAATATCTTACGACCATTTGTGGGAAAGTGATTGTCCGGTAGCGATTCCATCCAATCTATAAGTTCTGTTGGGAATACAGGGTTTTGATATTCAGGGTCTCGCTCCAGACCTTGGATACGGGCAAAGTAATCTCGCACCTCTTCCTCTGGTCCTTTTGGTACATCTTTCTGTATCCTTTTTATATTGATATTTCGCAAGATCTTGCCATCTTGCTGTGCCTCTTTGAGGAAGAGTTTCCATTTGCTGTGAAAATTAGACATAGTAATAGTATAACCTTTTTATTATAAATAGTAAACACTAAATATAGAAAACTAATTATAAATATGAATCACAAAATAATAATGGAAAATTGGAGAAGATTTATGTCTGAATCCGAAAAATGTACAACAAACACCGACTGCCAATGTATTGATAGCTCCATGAACATATCCCTAGAAAAAGTGCAAAACTTTCTAGCCGATAAATATGGGAAAGAGAATATGCCAAATACGTTTAGAGCAGGAAAAGCTGATGGACTTTGCGGGCCTGAAACCCAAGAGATGATTGAAAAATTTCAAGAAGAAAATGGTCTAAAATGTGATGGATGTGTGGGGCCGGAAACTGGCCCGGCGATGTTTCCTGATTTGGCTCCGAGCGAACAGGAAAGTGAAGAGATCTCGGGCTCAAAGTCTAGTGTCTCCGTCTCTGGTCGCACCATGCCTTCTCAAGAAGTTATTGATAAGCTATTCACGCTGACAAAAGCAGAAGTGGGCGGCCAAGGAGAAGATGCGATAACTGCGTTTATGGAAACCGTCTTCAACAGAGCGGCAATATATGAAAAATCTATTGACAAAGTTGTATCCAATGATAAATATTATGAACCAATAAACACAAAGGGTGGCGGAAGTATCGAAGGTCTTATGAGAAACCCAAAATATATACTAAACGATGCACAGATAGAATTATACAGCAATATTCTACAGCAAGTAATAAGCGGTTCCAATATAACAGATGGTGCAACGCATAATTCATCAGCGGGTGTTGCTACCAGCGTTAAAAGGGGAGGGTATGACTCTGTCACTAGCAGCATCAGAGATATCGGCAGCCCACCGGAAACATTCTACTCGAAAACTTTTGAACAGAAAAGAATTGCATCCTTGCAAAAAAGAAAAACTACCAAAATATCTGTATCAGTATAATAAGAATCGAAAGACTCAAGCAAAGCATTGTTTTTGTTGTGAACATACTCTCGCCAAGCATAAACCAAGTAAGTATCGGAAATACAACAAACCCAGCGCTGGAGCCTATAAATCTAGCAGACCAAACAGAACCTGTTGCTTCTGACACCATTTTCCATGCATACCAGAAAGCTATGCTTGTTGGCACGCCTATTATCATTGCGGTAGTGAAGGGTCTATCTTTCCACCATTCTGAACACTTTTGAAGGTTCAACTGGTACCATCCCAATATTTGTCCTAGTGTGAATATTGCGACACCAAGCCACAACTTCATTAATGTTCCCTCAGGTTAGTGTTGCCAATTCTCACATTGTAGGCAGAGTTTAAAGTCTTGGCCAATGTGGCCACCATCTTTATCTCTTCCGGATAAAGATAGAGTTCGCTGACGCCGGCCGTCTCTGCCTGTAAACATAAATCTGACAAATAAGATACCAACACTTCTGATGATATTTTTAATTCTAATAAATTTGTAAGGTCGTATTCATAAAAAGAATATCTGTCTTTGTAGTGTTCTTCTATTAGGTTGTTTATCTTGTAGAGATTAGATTCGACTGGCTCAAGAAGAGGCCTTAGGATAGAAATATCCACCTTTATCTGTTCTCTCTTTTGATCCTTCATTCCTCACCCATAAAATCCAAAAGATCAGAATACCCCCCGACCTTTTTGGTATACCCTGTTTCTAGACTATTAACAAGAATAATTGGAACTGTCTTCTGGTCGTAAAAACCTTTATACTCTTCCAATATTTCGGCATTGCCAGAATAGTCGAGAAATTGATATCGATGTGCGTTGGCCTTACAAAAGTCTATTGCATGCACACAAAAGGGGCAATTACTTCTACCAATTATAATAAATCTATTGTTTTCAATCATTTAGCAGCCTCTTGCCATTCGATTGCTCACTAATTTGTGAGTAGATCATGGCACTTGTTCCAAAAGTAATTATCTCTTCTATCTTGTTTCCCAGGGAAACCCTTACCAGAGAAAACCTGTCGCCCGCAAAGCTCATCTTCTCCATAATGAGGAAACTTTCAATCGCAGGATAGTCCGAAACTGAAATTATGCTATTAGAGTTAACATACATTTCCTTTGTTGAGGCGCTTCTTCTGTGTCCATGGTTTTCAACCACCAAAGTCTTTAGTTTTATTAACATTTTTTTCCTTACGTTCCGCCAATACTCTTCAGTACGAAGGCCCCTATAAGGCCGACAACTGTTGTAAAAAGTGTCCAAATCATCTTAGAGCTGGTCCGCTTCCAAGCTTCCAACTCTCTAAGGCGAGCATAAAGACCTTGATCTGGATTATAAACTGCTTCTTTTATCTTTGCCACG
>Ga0163179_10003290_pt1 | contig 10996 bp, 28 predicted proteins | sample AtlANTMetagenome_FD_109643 | JGI IMG/M metagenome (GOLD analysis project Ga0163179, IMG submission 109643) | Marine eukaryotic phytoplankton communities from the Atlantic Ocean - Atlantic ANT 2 Metagenome | ecosystem: Environmental > Aquatic > Marine > Oceanic | place: North Atlantic Ocean... | reverse complement strand
AGTAAACGAGTAGTCCCGTATACTAAAAGCGGTACGGGACGTAAAAAGTTATCCACAACCTTATCCACAGGCTGTGGGAAAGTTGGGGGCTTATGCCCCCCTGCTTACCAATCACGCCAACGCCTGCCCCATCTAGGTGACGTTGAGCGTAGGTATGTGGCTAGCTCTGGGTAGCCCTGTTCTATAACGTTAGGTAGGTAGACGTGGATTAGAATGTCTAGTCGCCGTATCAACCTACACGGAGAACCGAACCAGAAGCGACTGATAGGTCGTTCTTCTAGCTCTAGGTAAGCGTCAATCTTGTTTTGGTTAATATCCCAAACATCTACGCCTACTTTATTAACCAGCATTCTCATACCGATGTAGTAGTTATTTGTTAAACTTGGTCTGTCCATGTCTTAAATGTATCAAAAGGTACGTTACTTTTTAACTTATACTTCACAACACTTGAGGGATAATGCTACCGAGCAGTCGCATTGCTCGGTAGCTGACGCTTACGCCCAGCTCCAGAGAGAGCAACTGTGATGGTAGTGTTTCGTTCCTCCAACACTTGTTTTTCTCTCAACCATTCTCCACTCTCCAGTTTTTGATTTCTGTTGAGTTGGTGTGATGGACCCTTTGCATTTGGTGCATTTAGGTAATTTCATGTTGTTCCCTTTCGGTTGATTTGATATACTCAATCTACCGCCTGCTAACCTACTTTTTAACTTTTGGGTTAGATAAAGTTAAAAAGTGATAGCGCCTGTTGTATTCTGATTACACATAAGCTTCTGAGACAAAACAGAAAGAAAAAAAAAGACAGAGCCACCCCTGCGCTGAAATAAGTCCCGAAACATACGCAAATACATACGGGACTATTTGTTTGTTTGAGATTACCGCAAGAAACTTCTATGGTGTCCCTATGGTGTCCCTGCCTCTTACTATACGAGACTAAACAGAAAGTAGCCCCTCTGACCGACACCCGAAGCAGTCAGAGGGGCTGGGAAGGGGCGCAGAAAGGGAATAAACATCGCCCCTATTAAGTTATAAGATTATTGTAGCGTACTTCCTGTCCCTTACGGAGAGCGAGAGGGCTTATGCCCTCCGACCCCCTAGCCCATACTCTCTGTTGAGTCGGGCTATCTCAGCGTCTGCGCATGTTTCGCATTCGCTGTAGATTGGCTCTCCCCAACTTTCGTAGCCGTTGTGGCAGTAACCGTGGCGCATCTCATCATCGTGGGTGAGTTCTCCGCAGTTTTCGCAGAAATTGAAACCATTGTCGCAGAGGTAATCTGCGATGGCTTCCCATTTTCTGTTGAAATAATGATCTGTGGTGTATCCCCATTTTGTGTCTAACATATTTCCTCTTTCCGTAAAGGCTTCTCCTCTACATCTATAAATATATCAAAGTAGTAGTTACTTTTTAACTTTGTCCCCTCGCCTCGCCATTCGGGGACATGTGCGCTTAATACGCACCAGCCGTTGAACACTACGTCATCGTAGTGACAGCGAGTATGCTGGTTGCGAGTTGTGAGGACTTGAACCTCATTCAACCTAGTAACGCAGTTTTGGTACTGGACACAGATCATTATGTCTACCTATCTACGCTTGTTTATCTAGGTGTTATCCCCCAGCGCCCCTATCGTCACCGATAGAGAATGTTCCTGTAGGCAACCCACATGTTTTGCCGAGTCGTTGTGTCTGCAGACACGCAGTACGGCTGTCTTATTGCAACGAGCTACTCTTGCTTTATTACCACCGAGCTTTCTCGTTCACCCATGCCGAGTGATTTTTAGTTCGCTGTAGGGGAGTCGCACCCCCGACCTATGCACACTGTTTCCAGTGTCGTGCCATAGCATTACGGTAATCCTTTTGACCTAGCGTTTGCTAGGGTTGTCCTGCCCTACAGACAGCGAATGGCAACATATATGAGGCAGATGGGAGCTACCCATCTGTGAACGGCTATAGACCATTCATTTCGCACAGTGACTGCGCTTGCGCCTAACTTGTTACCATCTCAGGAGCCGTGTAGCTAGCTTCAGGTCTGAGATGCAGAGCAAGGTTTGCGAGGTTCCGTGTTGAACGAACCCTCTATGTTGTCTACCCCCTAAGGGGTATGTCTATAAGATACCATGCTTGTAGTCACTTTTTAACTTTGCAATTATCTAAAACTAAAAAGTGACCTAAGGGGTGGTAGATTGATGTTGTTGAAGGAAACACCTTTGACAGAAAGTGAAAACTAAATATGCAATTTCATAAGCGTTTAGCAGAGATTGTCGTTGAGGGATGTCAGAAACATGACCACCGTGACGGCTATGCGATTGACCTACATAATTACATGTGGGAAATACAAGAATTTATGACTGACGAGGAATACAAAGAGTTTAACAAGCTCGTTTGGGTCGGTCTTGACGGTCCAGAGGAATGGGAACGTCAAATGGGGGAGGAGGCGTAAGCCTCTCCCTCTAGGTTTTGAATAGGATTCGGAGGCAGTAGCTACGGCGGGAGTCTCGGCAACAGAACAGTTCCCGCCAAAAAATAAAAAGAGAAGGGTAAGAGTCCCGAATAAAAAATAAAAGAGTAAGAGTCCCGATAGATTATTATTATACGGGACATGCGGATTTACCCCCTTTCGGGGGCTTCCGTTAAACCGCTCTGTTAAGAACGTAGCCGATGAAGGCAAACAAAATCAGGGTCATTATTCCTATCATTGTGAGTCTCGCTCACTTAGATGTTGGAAGATTGCGAATATCTCATTCCATTCTTCCTCTGACTTTATGCGAGCCATTTCTCGGTCTATTTGCTCTTGTTCTGTTTCCATTTTTTCCTTTCGGTTAGTTGCTTATGTACTAAATATACCAAATAGGTACTTACTTTTTAACTTTGGTAGTTTGGGGGGATTTCTCCCCCCTGACTCCTAGAGCGAAGCTGGGGGTTTCCACTCCCAATCTTCGCTGAAGGGCATCCAGCCATTGGCTCTTGCTTTGTTCATGTAGTAAACTTCCCACATCATGAAAATTCCGTAGCCTTTGACTTTCTCATCATACTGCTCTTGCCAAGCTATTTCTTCAGGTGTCATACTTTCCTACTTTCTGTGGGAGTGTTTCCCCCACACACATAAGATAACAAAACCTCTATCACTTTTTAACTTTTGAATTGAAGCAAAGTCAAAAAGTGACATGCGACAAGCTATCTTTAAGACATGGGGGAGAGAAAACCTCCACAAATTACTGAAACCAAACAACTGGGGTCAGATTAGCTCACAAGGGGCAAGGCTTTACCGCTTTCTTTACACAAAGAGAGGATACCGATATAGCCCGCATAAATCTCCAAAAAGAGGCGAAAGCTTGGGCAAGGACTGTGAAACGTAAATGAGCAGGGCTTGAGGAAGGAGTTGCGGTGAGGCGGGCACGACATCTATGGAGAGGTCTGGAGGCTTACCACCTGAGCGAATCTGGCTCCAGTATAAAAAAATAATAAAATATCGGGACTACCCCTGCAAAAAAATAAGTAGGGAAGGGTATAAGTCCCGTATGTATGTATGTGTCACTCAACAACTTCCGATGGTGTCCCTATGGTGTACCCACCAGAGAGGGAGAGAGTGGGGGACTAGCCCCTCACCTCCCCTGTTATGTTCTTCACATACTCTGGTCGCACGCACCGTAGCTCGCCCCTCATTGTAGGAGTAGCTAGCTTTGTGGACTGCCACCAACAGTGAATCTCGTACTTGTCGTTATCTTCTACGTTCTGCACGATGTACTTGACTTTGTAAAAGCCTCGCTCACCATGACATCTGAAGATGCGACCAGCTTCAAGAGGATACCGCTTGCCCTCTAGGGCTAGGCTATCCACTTTCTGCCACATTAATTCCCATGCAGATGGTTCGGACTTTTGTCCTTTTTGTATTTTCCTTTTAGTTAATTTCATAGTTTCCTATTCTGTAAGGGCTTCTTCCTTACATCTATAAATATACACTAGATAAAGTCACTTTTTAACTTTACAAAAAATAGGGCTAAGGTTTTACCCCTAGCCCTATCTCTTAGAACAACTTTTTGAAAAGTTTGCTCGTTGCTTTTTGTTTCTTTTTCCGTTTAGGAGAAACAAATTTCTTAGCTTTGTAATAAGCTCCTCTGCCCCATATATCCATGAGTCACCTCCTTGTTTATTAACTGAATGTTATGGTTACTTGCTTAATTCTGCCGTAGCCGTCTCTCTGAGCGTAAACAGGGTAACAGCCGTCACCGTGCTGGGTAGACGTAACCACGCCTAAGTCAGTTTGTCCTGCTTTATCTTCAGACAGGGTTATCTGACAACATTGATCGTAGTCGCCCCCTGAGCCGTATTCATCTTTATACACATAACATGGGTCTATTAGCAGTATTTGTCCGCTATCAACTCCACAGTGTCCTATTAGTTCGCCTTTAGGCATATTCTTCTCCTTGTTCTTCGTCATTGCTATCTAATAGCATTAACATTGTTAGTATTTCTTGCGGTTTCTCGCCGTCTATGGCGAAACCCTTAATCATCTCAGCGTAAGCGTCTATTTGTGCAGATGCTAACGCTGTTTGAAATGCAGGGTCGTAGGGGTCCGCATTGCCCTCGTCTACGTATTCCCTACTAAGGTCTAGTAGGTTTTCGTCTATATAATCTAGAGCTTCTTTAGCCAGCATTAGGCGGTCAGATAGGTCTAAATAATATGTTCCTTTTACCATTGTACTTTCCCCCTGCATGCTTTCTTAGACGCTTGCTTACGCCTATCCGCAAAGACGGTAGCTCGTTGCCTGCGACCTTCTCGCATAGCTTGCACCTTTTCTTCACGTTGCAAGCGTTTGAGTGTCTTAGACCTATCAACATCTACGTTGATTGTTATATTTTCTTTCATAATGTTTCTCCTTCGCAGTCGTGACCATAGTAAAATTCGTTAGCATCTTCTTCGTCTAATAAATCAAATGTTCTATCACATTCTACGCATTTTGTTAATGTAGTTATCATTCTTTATCCTTATATTTAGTTTATTAAGTGGTTTTACTTAACAATTACAATCTATCAAAGTATGGAGTCACTTTTTAACTCCCCACCCTTTAATTTCAATTAAAAGCATAACGACATAAACCATAGCTAAACCTATAATCATTAGCCCTATAGCTTCTAGTATCTCTTTAACTAGCCACATTACAGCTCCTTTATCTCAAACACTTTAGGCGTGTATTCGTTGAACTCATGACCCCACTCTAAGGCGCAGTCAAACGTATCCTCCCACGCTTCTAGGTCATCGTTATGTTGCTCAACAATTACCCTAGCGTGTTCTTCAGTATCAGCTTCTACGTCTATTCCGTAGTCAATCGTAAATTTGCGTTCAGCAACTATATGATATTTAGGCATAGGTAAACTCCTTCTCTATTAGTATGTCGTCTATCGCTCCAGCACCGCCATCGTTAAACTCATCGTGGATAGTGCTAGCCAATAGTTGAGCGTCTAGCTCGTTATCAGCGTCTACCGATATCACTAATACCGCTTGATCGTAGACGTAGCTTACGTTGTATTTATTAGGCATCAATATATCCCCTGTTACGAGCTTCGTTAGCATATTCCGTTATAGTTTTACTTGCGGTAAACCATCTATCTTTCTCCAGCTTGTGCTGTAGAACATGGTACATTTGAGGTAGGTGACTGTAACCTAGTTCAGGTTGCCCCTGCCCCATATCGCAAACTCCGAAGAATATACCCTTCTCGTCTATTTCTGATAATAGCCATGTTTGTGAACCCCATGAGTTAAAGAGTTTAACAACAGGCTTAAAGTCTGTTGTGTTCTCTATGCCCTTATTGGCTTCATAGTTGGCTACTAGTTGCTCATATTCTGCTTTAGTTATGAGTCCTTTTTGACCGCCTACAATATATTTCATGTAGTGGTCACTAATTTCTTGGTTTTTCTCTCCAATAGTTGTCATAGTCAATCTCTTTCTCCGACTTGTGTCGGCTAGTTGTGTATGTACTAAATATAACAGTGCTTAGGTTACTTTTTAACTTTAATTAGAACGTAGAGGAGTTAGTCAGCTTCTATAGCCCGACTAATTACTCTCCCCTACCCTCTAATCAAACATTACGATTTAGGTATCGTGATGTTTATTGATTCATAGTTGGTTGCTTTGATCGCATCGGATACCAAGCTGGAATCCAGACGATTAGCACCAATTTCTGCATCAATAAGTTTGAGGTCACCTACTCGCTTAGTAACTCTTTGAAATACTCCTTTAGAAAGTATGTCTTTGAGTTTAGCGGTATCAACAGTTCGCCTAGATTTTTGGGCTATCTTAATAGTAGTCCCATCTCCTAAAGTAACATCAGTACCGATGGTCTTGAATGTTTCCTCTAGTTTCTTTAGCCTAGCTTCAACCTCTTTCAACTCTGTACGAGCTGAAATCATTTCAACCGCTGTGGTTACAGCTACAGCGTTAAGATTAACGCTCGCTGATGTTGATTTAACAGTAGTATTTACCATTATCTCTCCTCATTGTTTCTTGTAGAGGACTTTCCCCTACGACCATTAAGCTAACAGGCGCTAGGTCACTTTTTAACTTTTGAGTTTCGCAGAGTCAAAAAGTAACTTTGTATTGTGTATCTTTTAATACATCGCAGGAGATACCTGCTACTGAATAGGAGACTACATGGATTCACATGCTGTTTTATACGCCTCAGCAGGTTGCTTACCTGATAACGATGAACCTGAATTTACAGGAACATTAGAGGAATGTATCATGTTCATAAAGACTGAAGGTCACGAATACGAACGACCTGATGTAGAGCATGACCTCTACTCACTAGAAATAGTGGAGTTAGAGGACACTGATGATCTAGCTCATATGTCGTGAGTTAGATCATCAAAAAAAAAGGGGCGGATAGTCCCGAAAAATAAAAAAAAGAGAGAGGGAGAAGTCTGTATAGTCCCGTATAAGTATAGTCAATCGCAAAAACACTCAATGGTGTCCCTATGGCGTTCCTGCACATCGGGACTTATCCACAACTTATCCACAGAGTTATCCACAGGTGCGTAGTAAAGTTAAAAAGTGACCTTACTCCTGCTAACTTAGGTGATGAGGAAACACCTCAGATTAAACCAAACTAAGGAGTTAATATGCCTAAATATAATGTAGTACTTAACCATGTCTATGAAGATACTGAAGAAGTTGAAGTTGAAGCTGACAATGAATGGGAAGCTCTTTCCATTGCTGAAGGCTATGCAGTTGACATTAACGACGCATGGGACCATGCAGGACATACAAGCACACAGGCTTTACAAGCAGACCTAATAGAAGGAGAAGCATAATGAGATTAACAATGCCTGAAATGTATCAGTGCTGGTACTGCGGAGTACACCAATTGGAAACAAGAGGTAGTTGGCATGCAGAGCCTGGTTTTATGTGTAATCCTTGCCTAGAGCAATGGATAGCAGAGAACCCTGAGCTAGAAGGAGTGAGTTTCTAATGGCAGATAGAGTTAGAATTTACAGAAACCTACATAAAGGTAGCTTAAGTATTAAAGACTGGGATAGGCAATCCTCTACTTACGGTAGGGTCATTGACCGACCCAATGTCTACTTTGTTAGCCATCCTCGCTTTATCGTTTCTAAAGCAGGCAGGGATCGTGTTTTGCGTGAAAAGCGTAAAAATGTACACGCTTATGTGCAAGGTCACCCTGTAGACTTAGATTCAGATAAAGTTGAAAACGCTACCAATGGGAAAGAAGTGTACTACAATCCTTACAACAACGAGACGTTTGTTGATTTTAAGGGAGAACCTATCCTTAAAGCGGATTGGGCGTACATAGAAGCGTTCAAAGATCGGTACACAATCTTTGCTGGATACAACAACTAAAGTTAAAAAGTGACTTTAGCTATGATAAAGTCATATTGGTGGGGGAGATTCCTCCGCCGACCAAACTAAGGAAAAATATGAAAGAAATAAACCAAGTAAGTATTTACCTACATAAAGATGCCATTGAGGACAAACATCTTGGAGAATTAATCACCGAAGTCATGGTAGTGGCTCAAGAGAAGGGCTGGTTAATAGACCTAGACGAACGCCTCGTTCACATCACTGACAAGCAGTACGACAAGATGGTGGAGAATGCTAATGTATGAAGTAGAAATCAAAAGAGAACAAAGCGCATACTTTAGTGTGGATAACACATGGTGGGATGAGGATGAACTAGAGACACTAACTGTTGACGAAGCAGTAGAGTACTTTGAAACAACTGATCTTCCCTTAGAAGTGTTTACAGAAGTAGAGACTATTACCGTCTACGACCTAGACGGCAACAAACTTTACATGACCGAAAGAGTGGTGCAGTAATGACTCAATCTAAATTCTCATGGATACTCAACGTAGAGATGGAAGAAGATGCGTCCGCTAGTAAGGCTATTGACCGACTACTCGGAGAGCTAGTCTGCGAGCTTGATAAAAAAGGCTACTTAATTAGCTGGCAAGAAAAATCTAAACTTAAGGAGACAATATGAGTAGAAACTTATCAGAAACAATAGATCAATACTGCTATGAAGTATGGGGACATACCGATTGGGCATACGAAGATACCCTAGTCAATAACGACTGGGGTCGTAAAGAACTACTACGAGGACACACCATTGAAGGTGGCGTAGTGTTCTTCCACGAAGATGGGAGAGATGAAAATGAGTGATAAAACATATAATCATGCGTTCACTATGTCTTTCAGCGTGTCTGGAAGCAAACACGATGACTGGTACATAGCCCTACAAGAAGAACCCCAATTAATATGGGGCGCTATTCAAGATAGGTTATTACATGGTATGGATGACGTACTAGAGAGCTGTGAAGGCTTTGACACTTATCTTGAAGATGAGGAAAGTCTTGAAATAGGTGTAGCAGTTAAAGACAGTTATGTCTTTGGCGAGTTCAATCCATCAGTATCCACTAAGAACTACTCTGGTAAGGGTGGGCATGAAACATGGGGTACTCAACAATGAGTTACAAGCTACCCCTAATACTTTATCTAAAAGTTAAAAAGTGACTTTAGGTATGCTACATTAATATATGTGGAGGGAGATGCTCTCCACAGATACCAAACCATAAGGAGTTAAACTTATGCCAATGTATACAAGAAATGACAGTAGGAGCGAAGCTACATCAGTGATTGACTGTGCTTTGGACCGTGATGCTTTATTCACACCCCAAATAGCACCTTTAACACTACCTGATGGAACTGTTCCTTCTGACGAAAAAGGTAATGCGTTATTTCGCACTATCTACCGTGAGAAAAGTGACGGTACGCAAGTACTGTTGAACCCAGCAGTTGGTGGCAACTACCACGCTGACTCATATAAAGTTCTATATGAAACAGCAGATGCGTTGTTCCCTAATTCCTGTACGGACTTTAAGCTTATCGGTAACGGTGAGAAAGTAATGTTCAACCAGACGCTAGAACAAGAAGGTGACTTGGGCGGTGGAGACTTTGTTCACAACCACCTAATGTACACTGGTTCGCTTAACAGCACTTGGGCTACAGCAATCTACGGATTCGCTTTCCGACCAATGTGTTCTAATCAAATCCCTCAGGGTATGATTCAGTTAAGTCAAAAGCGTACAAAGAACCACGATGCTCTCTTATTTGAGAAAGCTACGGTTCTAGCTAAGTCAGCAGAAGTGTTTGACCGCTTCATCTCTGATGCACGACTCTTGAAAGCTGTTAGCTTAAATAGAGTTAGCTACATCCGGATGCGTGACCTCATCTTGCCTACGCTTGATGAAGATGCTCACGGTAGAGCTGTCAAGTTCGCTGACAAGCGAGTTGAAGCTATTGACTACTTTTATCAAGAGGAAGTTGATAGAGTTGGCGAGAACGCTTGGGCGCTGTTCAACGCTTTCCAATCGTATGAGTTCCATACGGCTACGAAAGCTAAAGCAGAGAAACAAATTGAGGTAGTTAGAGAACCTGCCAAACGGCAAGTACTCACAAACGCTTTCAAAGAGTACGCTCTAGCAAGCTAACAAACTGGTGGGGGAGAAACTCTCCCCCATCACTCAAACCTAACAAGGAGAATAATTATGCCTAACTGGTGTGATAATGAATTACATATAAAAGGACCAGACGAAGACATACTGGACCTAGTTAATCAATTAGAAGAGAACGCTCAGAAAAGTGATAGAGCTAACGAAGATTATTCTTTCACGGATACCTTTATGCCTAAGCCTAAAATCTTTCATCAACGGCAAGCGCCGGAAAAGGATGAGGAAAAAGCAAAGCAAGCTTTACACGAAACTGGTCACAAAGACTGGTACGACTGGGCTAACGATGACGACAACTGGGGAACCAAATGGGGTGACTGTGATACAGACATCTGGGTTACCGAAGAACGAATAGGTGGAACCTACCAGACAGCATGGAGTCCACTATCAATACCGTTCTGGACAGAAGTGTCTAAATGCTACCCTACGTTGATAATAGCTATAGGCTATCGTGAAGAAGGAATGGCGTATGAAGGCGCTTACGCTTTCTATAACGGAATTAACGTCTATGACCATAGTGCTGAAACGTCACCATACCTAGCAGAAGCTCTAGCAATGGCTGAGAGCTTTGCTGTGGAACCTTTAGCTAAAAGTTAAAAAGTGACCTTAGCAATGCTATAGTTATCTTTGTTGGTCAGTGCCACTACCTCTGGTCCATATTTGGAATACGAGGTAATACTGCAGACGGTAAGGGTGATAATGGAAAAATTCACCACCGACAAACTTTCTACGAGTCAACGCTAACGCATGAGAACTCGTAGAACAACATCGGACTCATTGCCGATGCGGATTAAGTCCTAAGAAAGCAAGGGATGATGGTAAAATTCCTCAAGCTAGACGGAAAAGGGTTACACTAGAATGAGTTGCTCTGGAAAAGACTCCAACGAAAGTTGGAGGAACTGATAGTTCACATGCGTGAGCTTTTCAAGAACAGAGTGTATTTTCCCTCTTAGTCCACCACATATTGAAGGCGGTCTAGT
>Ga0163179_10003288_pt1 | contig 10999 bp, 7 predicted proteins | sample AtlANTMetagenome_FD_109643 | JGI IMG/M metagenome (GOLD analysis project Ga0163179, IMG submission 109643) | Marine eukaryotic phytoplankton communities from the Atlantic Ocean - Atlantic ANT 2 Metagenome | ecosystem: Environmental > Aquatic > Marine > Oceanic | place: North Atlantic Ocean... | reverse complement strand
TTCTAAGTACAGCATCTTCTACTGGTTTATCAGAGAACTTGATATCTGTAAATTCATCTTTAGCTAAGTCATTAATATTCTTATTACCACCTTTAGCTGCAGTGAATTTAGAGGCACGTTTCATGCTTCTACCAGCACCTGCTATGTAAGCTGCACCTTCTACTACACTAGATAGTAATCCAAAGATAGCACCTTCATTAACATTTTTAGCTCTTTTCTCCCCAGGGGAATCATCATCAGTTGTAGCAATACTATTAGGTATCCATTGGTATGTTTTAGGCCAATACTTCTTTAAAGTACCAGCTAAATTATCATCCTTTTGGTTCTGTTCTGATACATAATCAACTAAGCCACCAGTACCGATATCAATACCAAACTTAGACATGTATTCAAATGATTTTCTATTACCTAAAGATCTTAACCACTTTGGTCCTACACCTCCAGCTGCTTGTAGTTTAGTACCAGCTGATATTGCCATACTTCTAAGACCTAGTGAAGGTATCACTAGACCAGAGATGTTACGTACAGCTGTAGATACTTTATCTTCATACTCAGGGAGTTTAGGTACTTTAAAACCTGTTGCCAAGTTGTAAGTATCTATTGCTGTGTCTATAACACCAATAGCAGGAGCTACACCTTCGTATAAATTTTTAGGTAAACCTCTAATAGTTCCTTCAGCTATATCTTGTACAGCTCCTAACGCACCTGGTCTTGGGACAAAACCTTCTTCTCCAGGTGCTATGTATTCTTGCTGACCTTCCGTAGAAGATGTTGAATCACTTTCTAAAGAATTATCCGTAGATAATCCAGATTGATTTAAAGCTTCTTCAACATTAATCATGTCTTCTTCTGTAATGTTATTTGATAACTCGTTTAGAGCTTCATCAACATTAATCATTTCTTCATCCATAATGTTATTTAGAGTACACCCTCCGTATATTGAGGTTCTAGTGCCCCTTGTTGTTTAATAAATTCATCTAACGCTTCATCAGATTCTAAAGCAGATGCAGGGACAGTTTTAATTCCTAAAGTGTTTAATCTTTGAAGTCTTTTGTTTTTTTCAAAATTTAAATCTGCTTCTTCTATAGTACTATCAACTTCAGCTTCAGCAGCTAAAACTTTACGAAGTCTTGTTGCTTGCTTTGGTGAAAAATTTTGAACACCTTCTCTATTTAATAAGTATAGTAAATCAGTGTTTTTAGTTTTATTTAAAACCTCTTTTATATACAAGTGTGGATTAACAAAATTATCTATATCACTTTGATCTAAATTCCTTAGTTCCTTATTTGGGTCATCTTTTGCAAGAGCATTAAATTGAGCTACAATAATTTCTTGTGGTGTGACTCCTAATAATTTAGCTTGAGTTATAATCTTTTGTGATACTTGATTATTTTCAAAAACCGCTTTAAGTTCAGATCCACTTAATATAGCTTCTGGTGTATTTAATAAGCGTTCTAATGCCGTTTTACCTTCAACTTCTGTACTTTCTCCAGCTGCATTTAAATTAGTAATTAAATTAGTTTTAATTTGATTAAACTCTTGTTCATTAACAACTTTGTTTAACTCTACAAATCTAGCACTTTTAGCTTTTTTATATGTATCATAAAGTAGAAATTTACCATTAAGAGTAGCTGTAAATTTACCACGAGGATTCTTTTTATCTGTGTCAGGTTGACCCTCTCTATATCTATTAGCACCACCTCCATTTCGTAGCCAATAATCTTGAGTAGCATCCTTAGCAGCTTCATAAGGATTAAGTACGTTAGGGTCTTGACTTAAAGCATTAAATTGTTCTCTAAAATATCTTGTTAATTCATTATTTATTGTATCTTGACCTGCAGTAAAATTATAATCACCATCTGTTCCTACAGTAAGTTCTAAGTACTTACCAACCATTTCCTCTATAGGTTTTTCACTATACTGGAATTGTTTTTGTTTACCTTCTAAACGATCAATTGTTTTTTGTATTTCAGCTTTTAAATTCTCATTAGTTACTCTTTCTTTTTCTTGTTTTAAGAATTCTACATTACCACTTTTTAAAGCAGGTTCTATACTCATCCTTTCATCTGTATAAACAGCTTCATTTTGTCGAGTAGGGTTTACACCTTCTGCAGCTTTATATTCAGCTGACTCTTCCAGACCTGCAGACTTTGCTTCACGTAAAACCTGTTGAAGTTCTTCGTTACTCATTTCTCCTGCAAGTGATTTTACTCTTGCATCAACCAGTTTAGCTCCAATAGCAAGTTCATGTTTTGCTATAAGTTCAGTTTGATATTCTATTTCACCTTGTTCTATAAATTTCCAATCTTTTTCATTTAAAAGTTTTTCACCTGTTTTACCTAGATCTGAAACAATTTTACCTTGTTTCATAGCATTTATAACTTCACTATTTATTTTCCCATCTTTATTTAAACGATGTAAAAGTATAACTGCATTTTTTCTACCGTTTACAGGGTCAATAGCTATACTTTCTTTAATGAGGTTTTGTGCTTCAACAGCAGCTATCTCTGGATTTGGGTTGCTTTTTAAATTTTCAAGAGATTTAACTCTTTCTTCCTGATTTTGAGTATATGTAACTTTTTTATAATCAAGTTTAGCTTCTAAACCTTTAGCATTACTATATTTATTTATTGACTCTTCATAATGTGTAGCTATGAATTTATCGCTTAAACCTAGTTTTCTTAATTTAGCTCTTATGTTTTGTCTATAATAAGAATCTACTTTTCCATCACGAGATGCTTGATCAAAGCTATCTTTTTTTAGTTGATTAGATTCAATCTCACCATCTAATGTATCTATACTTTTTTCTAAAGTATTCCAACCTAATATACGTTTTAATCTAATTTCTTTATGACCAGCATGTTTTTCTATAGAAGCTATTGCTTCGTCACTTACACCTGCTTTTTTAAATTTAGAAATTAAATCAACACCTTTTATTGATAAATCATTTTCTGCTGAAACTTGATCTATTTTAGTTTGATCGTCAATATCAAATTCATCATATATAGTACCAAACTGGTCTTGTTTCGCTTCTTCTCTTTCAGTAGAAATAGATTTTAAAGTTTTAGAAAGATGCGATAAACTATTTAGTCCTGCTACTAAATCATCAGCAGTAAATACCGCAGCTTCTCGTTGTTTCCATACTTCTTTTGATTGTTGATGGAATTTTTCACGTTGTTTTCTTTCTTCATCATAGGCTTTTTCTAAAGGGGATAACCAGTTAGTGATTTGTTTTGGATCGTTATATAGTATCATAGTTATACCTCTTTAAAAGTAACGTCGATTAGGTTATAGTTGACACCATAGAAACCATCTGGACCTAATACAGCAGCTTTTGGAACTACTTTAATTACTTCGTCAGCCATAGCTCCTATGTATTGTTTAGCTTTACCAATATAATTAAACTTGTAAATACCTAAACCAGATATTGATTCACCTATTTTCTGAATGTTTTCTTTTAAGCGGCGGTCAGACTTTGGGAAGAAACTAGCAACAGAACTAGCAATACTCAAACCATCCATCAATGCTGCCATAGTAACGTTCTGATAAACAGGTTTAGGCGGTGCAATGTCAGGGCTCTTGATAATAGCATTCTTAGCAAAGCTATTCATCTGTTCAGCTCTTGCTTGACCAGCTGCTTTTCTACCAGTTTTATCCATTTCTTGCTTACCTTCTGTTAATTCATAAGCTTTACGTGAACCTTGAGCTAAATATTGACCTAACTCTATAGTACCGATTCTAGCAGCGGATCTACCTGTTTGACCTCTAGCAGCCATCTTACTGCCAGTATTATCTTGTAAAAATTTCTTCCAGTTAACTTCGTCTTCTTGTAAAGCTTTACCTATTTGATCACCAAATTTCTCTTGTATATCACCATAAACTTGTGATAAACCTATGTTACTGGCATCAATAGTTTGGTCATGCATAATCCTTTCAGTCTTAGTAAGACTAAGAGTTTGCATCCAATTTGCTTCTCTATTTTGTAGTTGATGTTCATAATTTCTTCGAGCAGTTTCATTTGCTGCTCTTGCTTGGGCTCCTAAGCACACGGCAAAACTCGATAAAGGATAATTTGTTTGGTCCAAATTCTACTTCACGTAAAAACTTGAATCCAAGGAATTTAAGTAGCTTTAAATGGACGGTGTTGCGTTTATCAACAACGTTCCACAGCAACTTATCAGGTTGTCTTTCCACATAACGCTTTGCTTCTCTCACAAAGGTCATTGGATATTCAAGGATAGCGGGTGTACATAGCATCCAGATTTGACCTCCAGGGTCTACCCCAGCCATTCCAGCAGTCTTGCCGTTAGGCACCGTGAAATAAACACAGGAGGGCTTCTGAACAGCATCTAATAATGCTTCTGTAGAATCTACACCATGACCTTCTTCGACCTCTCTACGGTCTTCTGGACGTAAATTAGAGGCCACCTCTTTGGCAGCCTCCAATGTGATAGGATGGATATAATTAGACACTTGTGTAGAATCTTTTTGAATAATCACCTTCCCATGTAAGTGAATACAGGGTTGCAGGTGAAGGGTGTGAAGATTTAATTGTTATGGATGTATTACTATTTCTATCATATATAGGTATGGTTCTTGTTATCTCCTCTTCAAATACTACTTGGTTAGCTAGATAATCATCAGCTAAACTTGGTTCCCATATCTCACTATAATCAGGTTTACCTGTTCTTTCAATAAGAGTTTCATATAAACCAGAATGTCCAAAGTTTAATTTCAATCTATGTAGAACTAAAGAACCTCTACGATCTGCTCTATAAGATTCACCTGATTGAGTTGTATAGTAAATGGTAGGTAGTTTAACTTCATAATCATACTTTTGACCAAGTATAATATTGTTAGTTGGGGTTTGGATTGATTCAATAGTAACATCACCTGCACCTGCTGTACCGTTTCCACTTAAATTTTCTACTGTAAAACTATTTGAATCAGGTACTGTTAGTACCGTATAAAAGGTAGAATTAATTGAATGATTGGTATCAGTAAGACTACCGCTTTCAAAATTTAATTGTAAAGAATCACCAACTTTAAACGGATGATTAACACAAGTAATTGTTATTGTATTTGAATTTGCTGATGCACCATCTGTAATTGTAAAGGCACTAGCTATATTATATGTTTTCCAGTTACCAGGGAGGCTAACTTTTGGAGTAGCAGTATTCTCATCATATAGAGTGATATCTTGACATAATCCTCTTAAAGTATCATCAGTACCTGTAGGTACTACATAAGCAGATAAATCACTATTTAAATTAAACCCTGTAGGTACTGTAAATGTAGTACGATCATTCGTAGAGTCATAATCTGCTAAAGAGGTAGAAGCTACTGTAGTCATATTATCTAGATGAATCTTATAAATAACATCATCTGAAGTATCAACAGTATCTTTATCGTCAGTAATTGTTTGACTATCTGTATGTATTTTTAAAGGTATCTTTTGTAATACATTTTTATTTGATGTATAATTAATATATATCTGAGAATTACCACCACTTAAAGTATTAACAGTAGTATTTTGAGAATCAGATACAGTAAAATGATTTGAATCAGGTATTGTACTGACATAAAATGTAGTACCTTCAGCACTATTACCTACCGCACCAGAATTAGAAAGAAGATTAGGAGATGCTGGATTCTTAAAAACTAAAGAATCTCCTACAGCTAACCCATGATTAGCAAGAGTAAAACTGTTACCACTTAAAGGCCATACAACTTGATTAGTAAGAACTCTTGAGTTTGCAGTAACTAAATACAAATCATCATCTAATACTGCATGATGTACTATCTTATTTTTAAATTCCCAGGTAAACCAAGATTGTTGTATACGTTTATCAGATGCGTTGAAATATTTAAACCCATATAGAGTTGTGGTATTTTTTTCACTAAAAAATGCTAATCCATTTTCTCTGGAATTAGAAACTAAGTCTAAATCTTTATTTAATAATTTACTTACAATCTTACTTTGTTCTATAACATCAGGCTCACCTTCTCGTAATACCCTTGCCATTTCCATAAAACGTGAGTTCTTACCTGCGTTATCAAGGAAACCTATAGTGGTACCTAATGAAAAAGGATTAGTTTTATAGTTAAAATTATAAGAAGATATAAAGTTTATCTTAGCAGTTAAAGGACTTAAGACATCACTATCTGTTGTCAACATAAACTGTTGATTCTTAGTGAATAATACTAAACCACTATTAACTTGGATACCATCATATACAATAGCTGGATATTCAGAACTACAAGATATATCAATTGGATCAGAAGTTGCAAGTTGTATCGCAGATTTACCCCAGAAATTAAAGAAATCCCCAGGTCTTGACATAACTACATTTTCATCACTTAACAAAACAAATCTATTCCTAAAGAATAGCATCTTGTTAATCGTGTTACCTACAAAACTAGATCTAGGGTTAGTTCCATTAACAGTTGTATCACCAACTTGAGCTTGATCCCAATCAATATGATCTAATACAAACGAACCATCAGCTTGTCTTACAAGTTGTATAGGTAAAGTAGTTTTATCATATTCAATCTCTGTCCCTGGTTTAGCACATTCTTCCCATACACCTTCACCATCCCGATCATTATGACCAAAGAATTTAACATAATAATCATCTTCGTCAGAATCACTATTAGCTACTTTAACTACATAACCATGTTTACATTGATCAGGTAAATCAGCTATATCTTTTATGGAATCAGTAACTACATTTAATAATTCACTAACTGGAGTGTTTGAGTTAAATGAACCTTCACTTGTAGGACGGCTAATATAAAGACCACTGCCTATTTGTTTACAATGATAACCATTACCTTCATCATCTTTCCATTGATAAAGTGTATTAGTACCACCATTACTGTTACCTAAAATTTTTGTTCTAAGAGCACCTATAATACTTTCAGCTGTTACAACTGTTTTAGCATCAAATGGAGTTGGTGTAGGTCTTATTAATCCTAAGTTTGCTTGTATTTTAGATGTACTAGTTTCATCTATTGTTATTTGATAACTACAATTTTTGAATCCAACTTCAATTGATTCGCCCTCTGTCCAACCTTGCCCACCATGTAGTAAATCTATAACAGTTTGGTAACGTCCAAAATATTTAGGTGTTTCATCTCTTTCATGTGGTACAGCTTGACCAGTAACAGTTAAACGAAAATATAGATCTTCTCTATTATTAGTACCACCATCAATCCCAACTGCACCTCCGTTGTTAGTGACCAGATTAGCAGTCCATGTGGTAGATGGTAATGCTGCATAAGAAGTCTTACGATCTAAAGTAGCTAGGGGAGTGTCAGTTTGACCGCCTGTTTTATAAGCACATCTGAAATATTCTCCATAAAGAATTTCGTCATTAATACCTTTTTTCTCAGATATTGTACCAATTGTAAATTTTAACTTATCATAATTAGCAGCATTTCTAAAAGATTCCGCTACTCTTTCAACAGTTGATAAATTTCTAGTGCCAGTGGATAAATCCATCTCAATAGTAAGAGATCTTGTACCGTCATCTATTTTATACCAACCATCGGTTCCATTATATATATCGTCATGACTGCCTCCACCATTATTAGAACTTTGTCTTAAATCGAATATTTGTACTTCTGGTTTACCTGTAATACTAAATATTTTAGTACCTACATTAGGTAACAGTGAATCATAACCAATATTGATTGGCTCAGCTGATAATCTAGTAGCTGTAGTTACTTCAGTTGTAGATGTATCATCAAATAAATTAAGAGCATATTGACTAGCATAAGCTACTTTTTTTAATTGGATGTAAGCTTCAGGAGGTCGTACTGGCTCTGTAGTACCAGCCATCGTAACAGTTTTTGTCCTGTTATTGATATATGTATAGTCGTTTAAAGTTAAAGTTTGTAAATCTTCATCAGAAGTGTTAACTAAATAATTAGTTATACTAGTTTCTAACCCGCTTGCAGCAGCTACAAAATCCCATTTAGCAGTATTATCTGCTATAGCAGTTCCTGAACCTGCAGTCGGACCACCTGATCCTGCAGACGTACCTGCAGTAGAACACTTATAAACATTACTATTGTTTTTTACTTTATCTCCTACAACATAAGCAGTAGCAGCAACCCAAGGTTTAGCAGCTAAATGAACAGTTTTAGTAGAACCATCACTACGCCACATATTTACATCACCATCTCTGACAATTTGACCTATGTACTGTTCGGTTTCATCTCTATAATAATGAAACCATTTACCTACATGATCAGAGTTTAAAGCTTTATTTCCATCACTTTCATCCATTAAAGAACCAATTAATTGGCTACCAGGTCTTTTCATTAAACCTTCTGTTACATCAGGTAAAACATTTTTGGCTGTTTTTACCTGGCCTGGTACTTTTAACTCATCAGGTTGTTGAGATAAACCACCTGTATAAGAAGGTATTGTTTGTGTTACGCTAGACATTATCTACTAAGTACAGAGAAAGGTGTGTAAGATCTATATCCAGATCCATGAGGAATACCAAAGAATGAATGATCCCCTTTATCACAATCGTATTCAATACATGAAGCTCTAGATTTAGCCTCATCAAGTTGTAATAATTTTACTAATTCAGCGTTTGATACAAGTTGTGTAGCAGCTCTTACAGCAGCTCTATAAGTAATATATCTTTGAAAACAATTAGGTATATCAGTGAAATCATATAGACTTACTATATCTACATATATGTCAGCATCAAATTCATCAGTATGATTTACTAGGTCATATAACCTACCATACCTAGTTACAACATCAGTTACTTTAGAAACTAAACCTTCATGTATATCATATCTAAGAGTGTTAGTTGGTAATTCAATATACTTAGTAGTTGCATCAGGGCTGACCTTGACGTGTTCTTCAGTATTGAAATGCCAACCTTCATTCTGTACATCCTTATTTACTTCAGTAAGGATATTATAAATAAATGATATTTCTGGGTTAGTACTTATTAATGAACCTGTTGTTGTATCTTTTAATTGGGTGATAGGAGATTGACCGATGGCTCCCAGTATAGAATTGACTGCGGATAATTCGGTATCGAGTTCAGTTGTTGTGGTCGCCATGAAAAATTTTTGAGAAAAAAAAAAGGGAGACCGAAGCCTCCCCATGTGTGTATAAAAATATAAATTAAGTGAAACTTGCGTTTGAAACAGCAGTGTTATTGAAGTTAGAAGAAACGTCAATACCAGCTACGAGTTCAACTGCACAAGCAGGGTTCAAGAAGTCTGCGCCCATAGCGAGTCTTCCAAGAATTACATCACCCTGGTAAACTACTGAAACGTCACCAGAAGTTGTTTGAACAGAAGGACCAATAGCTTCTACGACACCAGCAGCTTCCTTCTGGAAGATAAGTCCACATGAGTTTGCAAACTTAGCAGCTGTACCATAGTTGTTTGTAGTCTTTTGTCCGCCAGCAGGTGTACCACCATTAGCAGCAGCATCTTGATCACCCATTGCTTCACCAACGAAAGAACCTTCGTTATCATTTGAAGCACGTGGGTTCATATCTGTCTTAGTACCAAACTTACCAAAGAACGGAATGTTCATTGACTTGTAGATTTTGATACCAGCAATAGATATTATACCATTACCAGATTGTAAAACAGAACCAGTTTCATCACGGTTGATTAAACCATTGTTGTTTACATCTTGGATAAGTGCATAGTACTGTCTTGGGTTAAGTACAGCTACTCTACCATCACCACTAACACCTTTTTCATCTAAAGTTGCAGCAGCATCATAGAATGCGTTTACTAAGTGAGCAGAGTTATAAGCATCTCCAGCAGTAGTACTTGCAGCAGCACCAACCTTAATTACAGAACCACCTGGTTCAACGAAATTAGACATCGTAACAGGTGAAGGCTGTCTAGCAGCTTTAGTAATAGCTCTAAAGATTCTTCTATCATAATTCTCAGCTAGAGCATAACCGATCTTACGAGAGATTTCTCCCCTCAAGTCATAATGAGCAAGTGTCTCATCTAGCTCATACACAAAAGCTGAACTAATTAATAGGTCATCAACTGTGATAGTTTTTTCTGCTACTGGAGGAGTCTTCTCATTGTTACCAAGTATGCTTTGACCTGGAATATGGAATTCACTTTTAGTGCGTCCTGTGTAGATGAACTGCAATGATTTGCCGTTCTTCAAGGTACGTCTTGTTACAAGATCCCTAGCAATTGTGTTGTGCTGGAATCCTTTAAACATTTCACCAGAAAATAATTTCAGGTAAAGGGCTCGCCTTTCAGCAGCGGTACCAGCATTAGTGATGGCACCATTATTGGCACCTCCATAAATAGGACCGTTAGCTGTAGCGGTTGTGGCTTGTTGTGCCATTTGTCTTTATTTTAAAATGTATTGAATGTATAAATCATCATCGTGCACAATTTAAATTCGAAGTTTTGTGGTCTTTCCCACCGTCTAGACGGCTAAAGGGTATCCTGCGTACAGGGCCAGAAGCCAAAGCGAGTGAGGGGAATCGAACCCCTGTTAAGTTAGATTGGAAATCTACTTTCTTCCTCAGTCACTCGCAAGGAAGCACAATAAGGTGCTGCCTTTTCATGATATTTCACATGAGACCATTCTACAAATAGAATGAAGGATAGCAATCCAAAGACTACTATCCATAATTCATTTATTTTCTTTAATGGATTCTTCATCAACACCTGGTGGTTGCTTGTCACTAGGCATAGTGTCAGGCTGTTCTTTTGGTGAATAAGGAATAGGATGAGCTAATCCAAATCCACCTGCAGATTGTTGAGCCATTAGAAACTAAACTTTGCTCCTAACTTTGTGCCGTATGTGTTGTCAGCGTCTTCCACTTGTGCGAAAGATACTTCACCATAGACACCAAGTTTATCTGTAGCAGAGACAGAAGCACCAAGCTTGCCAGAGAAATTAGACTCTGAATCAACGCCATCAGCAGCATTAATTGTCTTACCACCTTGGATATAGTAAGCAAGATCACCAAGA
>Ga0163179_10003287_pt1 | contig 11006 bp, 15 predicted proteins | sample AtlANTMetagenome_FD_109643 | JGI IMG/M metagenome (GOLD analysis project Ga0163179, IMG submission 109643) | Marine eukaryotic phytoplankton communities from the Atlantic Ocean - Atlantic ANT 2 Metagenome | ecosystem: Environmental > Aquatic > Marine > Oceanic | place: North Atlantic Ocean... | reverse complement strand
GATTATTATGGTGTCAAGAAGAATGAAGAGGCAGCTATAGTAAAAGTAAGATTATCTGGTGCATGCGAAACCTGTGCAATGAGTGCACAAACATTAAAAATGGGTATTGAGAAACACTTAGTTCAAACATTTCCTGAAGTGGTAGGAGTAATTCAGGTTTTATAATGGACTTTGATAGTGAAATTAGTTTAGATCATTTACTATTCACTGAAAGAAAATGTCGTGTATGTGGAGAAACGAAAGATCTTGTACAAGAATTTTATCTAACACGTAAGAATAGAACTACTTTATCTTCATATTCTTATGAATGTAAGGATTGTACAAAAGAAAGAGTGAAAAGATCGAAGAAGAAGAAAGTAAGTAGTAAATGGGAATATCCAGATTGGTGATAAATAAAAGTAAATGAAAATTTTAGCAGAACCTTCAGTGGGTATACACTTGGATAATATTGTAGAAGAACTATATCCAGATTTAACTAAAGAAGAATTAGACGAAGTTGTATATGAAGTATATCATCATATGAATCTAAATTCCCTGAGAAAACAGGCAGAAGAGAAGATACACAAGTATGTTCATGCACAGTTTCCCCGTTGAAAATATGCTTTTCAATAAATAATTTCAGTATAATTCTGGATTCGGAGAACACAAGATGCCACTAAATTTAGCATCTCCAGGGATACTAGTAAGAGAAGTTGATCTTACTAGTGGTCGAATTGATCCAACAACGGATAAAATTGGAGCAATTGTAGCACCTTTCCCAAAAGGTCCTGTTAACTTACCAACATTGGTAAGCACAGAACAGCAACTAGTAGATATTTTTGGGGAACCTGCTGCTATCGATAAGCACTATGAGCACTGGCTTACCGCATCATCATACTTAGCGTATGGTGGCGGTTTGCGAGTAGTAAGGGCATCGGGAGATAATTTAACAAACGCACTAGCAGGAACTGCAAGTAGTATTACTATTAACAGTACTGAAGATTACGTAACAAAAACATACGACGAGAACACAATTGGAAATGTAGTGGTAGCCGCTAGAAATCCAGGTTCTTGGGCGAATGGTATTCAAGTAGCAATAATTGATTCACTTGCTGACCAAACATTAAGCGGGGAGTTCGCTGATGTTGTAGTTGGATATGGTGTAACACAAGGACTTGATACTAAAGTATTAATTGGTGCAGGAACAACAACACAGTTAACTGGATATTACCTTAAAGGTATAGTTACTGAAGTTGGTGCAGGAAATAGTTCAGTCAAAGTTAAGGTTAATTCTTACATTGATCCAAACGGAGATGAAGTTGAAGTAGACTACACTGCAGGAGGAACATGGCAGTTTGATAGTAGTGGAACAGTAGGAGTTCATACAAATGGATATTCTAGTGCTTATGCAACTAAAAATTATGATACTGCAGTAGACTGGTTCGATACTCAAACAGTTAACATCAGTTCAACAGGTATTTCAACAATAACTTATAAGTGGAATGCTTTAGCAGGAAGACCAGGAACTTCTTCATTCGCTGAATCTAGAAAGTCTAAGAATGATGAAGTCCACGTTATTGTTTTTGATGGAAATGGATCTGTAACAGGAACTGTTGGTACTGTTCTTGAGAAGCATCTAAGTCTTTCTAAAGCAGAAGACGCAGTATTCTCAGCAGGAAGTCCTTCTTACTGGAGAAAATATCTTTATAACAACTCAGAATTTATCTTTGGTGGTAGTGCACCTGCAGGTATAACAACTACTGGATACAGTTCTGGATTTACATTACAAGGAGATGATGCTTGGGATCAACCTGCAGAAGATATAATCTTCTCAGCAGCTGGAAATCAGACATTCACTCTTTCAAAAGGTTTCAACTACGATTATTCATCTGGTATTGGAACCGCAGGTGCTTTAGATTCAACTAAAGCAGATATCAATGGAGGTTATGATATTCTTGGTAATACCGAAGAATATGACGTTGACTTCCTAATTCAAGGATCTGCAAGTTACGGAAAAGAAGCAGCACAAGGTTTAGCATCTAAACTTATTTCAGTTGCTGAACTTAGAAAAGACGCAATTGCGTTCATATCACCATATAGAGGTGCTTTTTTATCAGAATCAGCTGATAATACAACTAATACTATAAACTCTGCTAATACAATTACAGACAATGTAGTATCATTCTTTGCACCATTACCTTCATCAAGTTACGCTGTATTTGACAGTGGATACAAATACATGTATGATAGGTTTGCAAATACATTTAGATATGTACCTCTAAACGGAGACATCGCAGGTATCTGTGCTAGAAATGATATTAACAACTTCCCTTGGTTCTCACCTGCGGGAACAGCAAGAGGTTCAATCCTCAATGCTATCAAACTAGCGTATAATCCTACAAAATCTCAAAGGGATGTTCTGTATAGTAACAGAGTTAACCCCGTAATCTTCTCACCAGGAGATGGAATTATCCTATTCGGTGACAAGACAGGTCTTGCTAGAGCATCAGCATTCGATAGAATTAACGTTCGTCGTCTATTCCTCTTCCTAGAAGATGCAATCTCAGCTGCTGCCAAAGATCAACTATTTGAGTTTAACGATGAAATTACAAGAACAAACTTTGTAAATATAGTTGAACCATTCTTACGCGATGTTCAAGCAAAGCGTGGAATCACAGACTATGTTGTAGTTTGCGATCAAACAAACAACACTGCAGCAGTTATTGATGCAAATGAGTTTGTCGCTGATATCTTTATCAAACCAGCAAGATCAATCAATTTCATTGGTCTAACATTTGTTGCAACTAGAACAGGTGTTTCATTTGAAGAAGTAATCGGTAACGTTTAATTAGAGGTTTAAAAAATGCCCACCAGACAACAAATCAATCCACCTCCATTAAGAAAGATTACTGACTTTAAAAGTAAGTTAATCGGTGGCGGTGCAAGAAGTAATCTATTTGAAGTTGTACTCAACTTCCCTAGTATTGCTCCTGCAAGTTCAGAAGTTCTTGACAAAGCAAGATTCTTAGTTAAAGCAGCAAATTTACCTGCTTCAAACATAGCTGACATAACAGTTCCATTCAGAGGTAGGATTCTCCACGTAGCAGGAGATAGAACTTTTGATAGTTGGACAATTACAGTTATTAACGATACAGATTTTGCTATTCGTTCTGCCATGGAATCATGGATGAACGCAATAAACAGAGTCTCTGATAATACAGGTTCAACAGATCCTGCATCTTATCAAGCAGACGCAACTGTTTTCCAACTAGATCGTTCTGGAGAAACACTAAGATCTTATCGTTTTTACGATATTTTCCCAACTCAAGTTGCTCCTATCAACCTATCATACGATACGGAAGGTATTCAAGAGTTTACTGCAGAGTTCCAAGTTCACTGGTGGGAAGCTGCCAAGGGTGTTGGTTCCGCAGCAGGTGGTGAAAACATCAACTAAATAAACATAGGAATATTTTTAAGAGAATTTAATAATGGCGAAACTCTTTGGTTTTTCGATTGAAGATAATGAAAAGAAACCGAAAGGTATAGTATCCCCCGTCCCTCAGAATAATGAGGACGGGGCTGATTTCTATCTACAATCAGGATTTTATGGACAGTACGTAGACATCGAAGGTGTCTATAAGACTGAATACGATCTAATCAGACGATATCGTGAGATGTCGTTACATCCAGAAGCTGATAAAGCAATCGAAGATATTATCAATGAAGCAATTGTTAGTGATCTTTATGATTCTCCTATAGAAGTTGAATTATCAAACTTAAATGCAAGCGATAAGTTAAAGAAAGCAATAAGAGAAGAATTTAAAACAATAAAAGAAATTCTTGATTTTGATAAGAAAGCACACGAAATATTTAAAAACTGGTATGTTGATGGTAGATTGTTCTATCTAAAAGTAATTGATGTTGATCATCCAGATAAAGGTATTCAAGATTTAAGATATATTGATCCTTTAAAAATAAAGCATATTAGAAAAGAGAAGAAGAAAGAATCAGACGCAGCAGGATTTAAGGGTAGTGTACCAGTAGGTGTTCGAGCACCTATGGATTATCCAGAAATAGAAGAGCATTTTGTATATACTCCAAACTCAGGTGCCAATCGTGGACCTGGTAATTTTGGTGCTTCAAAAGCATCTATCAAAATTGCTAGAGACTCAGTTACTTTTGTAACATCAGGATTAGTTGATAGAAATAGAAATACTGTTTTATCTTACTTACATAAAGGAATTAAAGCACTCAATCAGTTAAGAATGATTGAAGATTCGCTAGTCATCTATCGTATGTCTCGTGCTCCAGAAAGAAGAATATTTTATATTGATGTTGGTAACTTACCAAAAGTAAAAGCAGAACAATATCTTAAAGATGTTATGATGCGTTATAGAAATAAAATGGTTTATGATGCGAACACTGGAGAAGTTCGTGATGATAAAAAAATGATGAGTATGATGGAAGATTTCTGGCTACCTAGAAGAGAAGGTGGTAGAGGAACTGAAATCACAACTTTACCTGCAGGACAGAATCTTGGCGAACTTGCTGATATCGAATATTTCCAGAAAAAATTATATCGTGCATTAAGTGTTCCTGAGACAAGAATGCCTGGTGGTGGAGATGGTTTTAATCTTGGTAGATCTTCAGAAATTCTAAGAGATGAATTACAATTTGCAAAATACGTAGGACGTTTAAGAAAGAGATTTTCAAATCTATTCAACGATCTTCTAAAAACACAATTAATTCTTAAAAATATTATTGCTCCAGAAGATTGGGAACAAATTAGCGATCATATACAATACGATTACCTATATGATAATCAATTTGCTGAACTTAAAGAATCTGAATTATTAGAAGGAAGATTAGGAATATTAGCAACCATTGAACCATATATTGGTAAGTATTATTCTACTGAATATGTACGTAAGAGAGTATTACGTCAAACTGATGGAGAAATCATTGATATTGATGAACAAATAGAAGATGAAATTGCAAAAGGTATATTACCAGATCCATCTCAAGTTGATCCAATAACTGGAGAACCATTACCTCAAGAAGGCGAAGGAGGAGATCTCGGTCAAGTTCCTACTAATGGAGAAGCACCAATGGTAGATCCCGAAGATGGAGATGGTGCAGTATTACCTGAACCAAAGGGTGGAAAGATCTAGTATAAATAAGTTTAAATACTTAAATTAATTATGGACGATATTATTAATGCTATCGCAACAGATGCTTCTGCATCCGAAGTTTCTGATGCTCTCAAGAATGCAATCTTTGCAAAAGCAGGAGAAAAAATAGAAGCTTTAAGACCTGGCGTAGCATCTGGCATGTTCGATCAACCTGCAGCAGAAGTTGAAGCAGAAGCAGAAACTGAAGTTACTGATACACCAGAAGAAGAAGAGGAAAAGGAATAAAGATACTTAATTTAATAAATACAAGATAGTATTCTATATTCTAGAAATAAAAACTGAGGGATCAAAAGAATGACGACAAGAATTCTCGTAAAAGGGACACAAATAACAGTTCCAAATACAGTGGGTGCTGCTTCAAGTTTTAGTGAAGCAACAGTTGTTCGTCTTGCGAACCCAAGCACAACTGATTATCTCGTTACTGTTGCTGAAAATAATGGTGGTTCCGCAACTATAGGAACATTTACAATATTAGCAAATACATCAGAATTAGTAGAGAAAAATCCAACACATGTTGTTTTTGTAAATACAGGATCTGATGTACTGGGTGCTAAAGTAGGATTTACAAATTAGAACTATGAAACTAATAACAGAAGAAATTTCAGACGTTAAATTTATTACTGAAGGAAAAGGTAGTAAAAAGAAAATGTATATTGAGGGAGTATTCCTTCAAGGAGATCTAAAAAATCGTAACGGAAGAATGTATCCAGTTGGAACTCTTGCAAAAGAAGTTAACAGATACAATGAAGCTTTCGTTGCAAAAGGTCGTGCTCTTGGAGAACTTGGACATCCCGATGGTCCTACAGTAAACCTAGATCGTGTTTCTCATAAAATTACTTCTCTTCGTCAAGAGGGAAATAACTTTATAGGAAAGGCACAACTTTTAGAAACACCTATGGGTAAGATTGCAAAATCTTTACTAGATGAAGGTGTTACTTTAGGAGTATCTTCTCGTGGTGTTGGATCACTAAGAGAAAGCAATAATGGATGCAAAGTTGTTGGCGAAGATTTTATGTTAGCAACTGCTGCAGATATCGTTGCAGATCCTTCTGCTCCTGATGCATTTGTATCTGGAATTATGGAAGGAAAAGAATGGGTTTGGGAAGGTGGAATCCTCCGCGAATCTCTCGCATCTCAAACAAAAAAACATATTAATTCACTTGTAGATCAAAAAGTTCTTGAAGAACATAAATTAAATTTATTTAATGATTTCTTATCAAATCTTTAAGTTCTATAAATAAATACAGATTATCACCGATCTAATAACAAAAAACACATGTCCGTTGGTAGCAAATTAGACAAAATGGAAAAACTCGAAGAAAACGTGGTTACTAAAGGTGCAAAACCTGCAGAACCAATGCAAAAAATGTCAGGCGGGGAAGTAGAAGACCTAGGCGGTCCTACACCTGAAAATTACAAACCTGATGACGATTCAGCAAAACTAAAAACACCTGGTGCAACACTTAAGCAAGTTAAAGATGTTGTTAATAAAGGAGCAAAACCTGCAGAGGGTGCTAAAGGTATGAAGGAAGAGGAAGAAGTTGAAGGCGATGTAGTCGCTGAAGACGAAGCAAAAACTGATGAAGTTGTTGCTGAATCCGAAGAATCTTCTACCGAAGAAACAGAAGTTGTTGCTGAAGCAGAAGAAACTACTGAAGAAGAAGTAATTGCTGAAGAGGAAGAAGAAGCAATTGATATCGATGCAGATATTAATGCACTTATCGCAGGAGAGGAACTTTCCGAAGAATTCCAAGATAAAGCAAGAACAATCTTCGAGACAGCAATCAAATCTAAGGTTGCTACCGTTAAGGAAGAACTACAAAGTGCTTATGAAAAAGTATTAGTAGAAGAAGTAGAAGCGGTGAAAAAAGATTTGACAGCACGAGTCGATTCATACCTTGAGTATGTTGCCGATGAGTGGGTTAAAGAAAATCAACTCTCAGTCGAAGAAGGACTCAAAGCTGAAATGACTGATTCATTCTTAGACGGAATGAAGAAACTATTTGAAGAACATTATGTAACAATCCCTGAAGACAAATATGATGTCCTAGAGAGTATGGTAGATAAACTTGATGAAATGGAGTCAAAACTCAATGAGCAAATTGACAAGAATGTTAATTTGAACAGGAGATTAGCAGAATCCGTTGCCGATGTAATTTTTTCAGAAGTAACAGAAGGATTAGCACTTTCACAGAAAGATAAGCTCGCTAAACTTGCAGAAAATGTTGAGTTTGATAGTGAAGATACCTATAGAGAGAAACTAGTTAAATTGAAGGAATCTTATTTCCCATCAAACACTAGTGCTCCAAAGAAAGACGACTCTGATACCCTAATTTCTGAAGGGGTTGAAGAACCAGCTAAGCAGTATTCTACAAGAATGGATGCTTATCTTCAGACTCTAGGTAGAGTTGCCAAAAAGTGATTTTTAAATTATAAAATCAAACTCGTATAAAACTAAGCATAAAGGAAAATTCAAATGCAAATGTTCAACGCTGAACATCTACAGGAGAAGTGGGCACCGATTCTAGACCACGATGGTTTGGATCCAATCAAAGATTCACATCGAAGAGCGGTAACTGCGATTCTGTTAGAAAACCAAGAAAAGGCTGTAAACGAAGAAAGAGAATTCTTATCTGAGCAGCCAACAGTAAATACTGGATCAACATCATCTACAGCAGGTTTCTCTGCTGACGCATCATCACCTGTTGCAGGTTTTGACCCAGTTCTAATCAGTTTAATCCGTCGTTCTATGCCAAACTTGGTCGCTTATGACCTAGCTGGTGTACAACCAATGAACGGACCAACTGGTTTAATCTTCGCAATGCGTTCCAAGTTCCAGTCTATGGGTGGATCAGAAGCATTGTTCGACGAAGCAGATACATCATTCTCTGGACAAAACTCAGGGTTTGATCTTGAAGGTTCTAAGTACGTTGCCAATAGTGGTGGCGAATCCGTTGGTTTCGGTACAACTGGTCCTACAAGTGCTGCAAATCCAGGTCTTCTTAACCCAGAGGGTTCTCAATCTGCTACAACTTATCCTGTTGGTCAGGGTATGGGTACTGCTGATTCTGAAGATCTAGGTACATCTGGAGACGAGTTCAACCAGATGGCATTCAGCATCGAGAAAGTTACTGTGACTGCTAAGTCCAGAGCACTTAAAGCTGAGTACTCATTAGAACTTGCTCAAGACCTCAAAGCAATCCACGGATTGAATGCAGAAGCAGAACTTGCTAACATTCTTTCTACTGAGATTCTTGCTGAGATCAACAGAGAAGTTATCCGTACAGTATACAAAGCTGCTAAGTCTGGTGCACAGGCAAACGTTGCTTCAACTGGTACATTTGACTTAGACGTTGATAGTAACGGTAGATGGTCTGTTGAGAAGTTCAAAGGTTTGATCTTCCAGATCGAAAGAGATGCCAACGCAATCGCACAAGAAACAAGACGCGGAAAGGGTAACATGATCCTTTGTTCTGCTGACGTTGCTTCTGCATTAACAATGGCTGGTGTACTAGACTACACTCCTGCTCTTAACGCTAACCTTAACGTTGATGACACTGGTAATACATTTGCTGGTATCTTACAAGGTAAGTATAGAGTATACATCGATCCATATTCAGCAAACGTTGCTGCTGCGCAGTACTACGTTGTTGGATACAAAGGTTCTTCACCTTATGACGCAGGTTTATTCTACTGCCCATACGTTCCATTACAGATGGTTCGTGCAGTTGGAGAAAACACCTTCCAGCCAAAAATCGGATTTAAGACTCGTTATGGTCTTGTTTCCAACCCATTTGCTGAAGGAACAACTGCTGGTCTTGGTCGTATCACTGCTAATAGCAACAGATACTACAGAAGAGTTAGAGTTAACAACCTCATGTAATTCGGATATTACATATTTGTTTAACAAAGAGACCTTGACGGGTCTCTTTTTTTATGCTATGATATTGAGGTAATATACAAATACAAACATGAAAATTACTGAAAAATTTGAAATCGTTAGTTTCATTACAGATCAATATCTGCAAGAATCAATTCGTAGCATAGACTCTCATTTTGGAGATGGGTATGCAAAGAAAAATCCACAACTTGTTTCACAGATGATGGGAATCATGGATAATACATGTGGACGTAATGGTGGTAACATTGCTGAATATAGATAGTATGTTCGAGATGGATCAGAGACCTTAACAGGTCTCTTTTTTATTCTAAATAATTACTAGGAATTTAAAAAAGTAATGAAATCATACAAAGAGTTTAGTCGTAATTGTCCTAGTGGTTACAAGTTTGATAAAAAATTAGGTGCATGTGTACCAAAAGGTAATAGACATGTAAGTGTTGTTGGTCGTTATTTGGGAGGAAGACAAGACAATGATGAAAGTAGCAATAAAAAAAATGGTTCTAATGGGAATGGGAACGGTAATGGTGGCAATGGGAATGGTAATGGTGGTTACAGCAACGGTGGAAATGGTGGTGGAAATGGTGGCGGTGGAAACGGTGGAGGCGGTGGTGGAGAATAGTATTGATAAATAACTACAAATATTGCGTTCAAAATGAAACCTACACCTAGAGAAGCACAAAAAATCAAGGCACAGTATGAATCTGTTGTTGATCATTTAATAAAAGAAGGATATGCAGATGATAAAGAGTCTGCAGATAATATCATCAAAGGAATGAGTCAAGATTGGTTTAATATCATTATCGATTAATAATGGCAACTGCATTTGCAAATCAAATACAGAATAGAAATTTTTTAACTCCAGTTGGATTTAAATTTACTTTAGGAAAACATCCTAAAGTTGATTTTTTATCAATGTCTGCTAATATACCTGATATAAGTCTAGCAACACAAATTCAACCATCATATCTAAAAGATATTGATGTACCTGGTGAGAAGATATCTTATGGGGATTTTTCCCTAACTTTCCTCGTAGATGAAAACTTGGAAAACTTTTCAATAATCCATAAATGGATGAAAAGACTTGGTTTTGCACAAAGTACCCAAGACTATAAGACATTAACAACGAATGATGATGGTGTACAGGATGGAAAGGAAGCATTTAGTGATGGAACTCTTCAAATTTTGAATAGTAACTTCCAACCAGTCGCACAAATTAAGTTTATTGATCTATTTCCTATATCTCTAAGTGGATTAACATTCGATGTTTCAGAAACTGACATAGACTACTTTACAGCAGAGGTATCTTTCAGGTATACTATATACGAGCTCAATGATATGCTTGGCAAAGAACTTTAATTAAATAATCTTTATTATGGATCTTGATAAGATTCAGGAAATGTGGGAGAAAGATGCTCGCATAGATCCTGATAATTTACATGATGAATCACTAAGAATTCCACAACTACATTCTAAGTATTATACTCTTTATAATACTATTACTCTAATGCGAGAAAAAGCAAGAGTTACTCAGAACGAAATAAATTTAGATAGATACAGATATTATACTGGTAAGGCAACTGTAGAGACTTACGCAGAAGAACCATTTCCATATAAGATTAGAGAGAAAGAAGCACTCCAAAAGTACATGGAGGCAGACGAGAGACTAGCAAAGATAAATCTTAAGGTAAAATATTATGATACTACCCTAAAGTTCTTAGAAGAGATTATAAGGGCAGTGTCGAACCGTACATATCAAATAAAAAATGCCATTGAATGGCAGAAATTTCAGTCTGGATTTAATTGATAAATAGACCAGATGTGGAGATATTATGTCTCATTTGGTTATTTCCAAGAAGAATGAAGTATATTTAAATGTTGAGGCAGAACCTCATGTTTATTATGAATTAGCAGATCAGTTTACTTTTGAAGTACCT
>Ga0163179_10003286_pt1 | contig 11008 bp, 13 predicted proteins | sample AtlANTMetagenome_FD_109643 | JGI IMG/M metagenome (GOLD analysis project Ga0163179, IMG submission 109643) | Marine eukaryotic phytoplankton communities from the Atlantic Ocean - Atlantic ANT 2 Metagenome | ecosystem: Environmental > Aquatic > Marine > Oceanic | place: North Atlantic Ocean... | reverse complement strand
CTACCAGAAAATGCAACGTGTTGAGTATCAATGAGTTAGGCTTAATGCAAGTAAGTTGCATTTGTCCTTGAATGGAATATGAGCATACCGACAGCCCCCAGAACAAAGACGCCTCAGAATCGATCCTCAGGCCATTACGGGCACACCCTCAAATCAGGAAATCGTGCATTTATCAGGAATCGTGCAGCATTGGCCAAGGTCAGTAATCACGGGGAAAGCTACCGGATTCATGAGCCAGACCTAGTCGAGAGTGACATGGGCCGGAGACCTCGAAAAATGCGCACCGAATCCTGCACCTTGTATCATGAATCTTGCATTTCGGATTAGTGATCAGGCACCATGCATCAGGTCACATGATCCACGGGCCACGATCCACCAACCGCCACAATCACCACGGCCTCAGCCACCAGCACCACCACGGCAGATCGTCGAAGCCTGCACCACGCCACGGGTGGGCCGCCGTTTTTTCTCAGCGAATCAGGATGTAAATATACATGCACGGGAAAAAACTTGACTAAAACGCCAACGTCATAGACATATCTAGTCATATGGAAGAAGAAACGGACTATTACGCTAGAAATAAAAAGGAGCGAAAAGAATACCAACGCCTCTACTACATCCGAAATAAAGAAAGGATAAAAGCAAAGCGAAGGTTAGAAGAAATTTCAGACCCAGCAAAACACGAGTATAGGAAAAACTATAACAAAAGCTACTACCTCAAGAACAAGGAGCGGATCCTAAAGAAGCGTGCGGAAGTATATGCCAAGAAGAAAGAAGCTAGAGAAGCTCAAAAAATCAAATCAGAAAGTATTACCTAACGCGTATAGTATATTGTAATTTACAACTTACTCTTCTCTTATATGGTAAACTTTTAAAACTAAAATGTGGTTTAACAAACACATCAACGACCCCCCGCTTTGGGTTCTCGCTTTATTTCTCATGATCATATTGCTGATATGTTTGCTTAAATGAGCTGTTATTGACTAACGCAATACTAGTGATACTGTTTGAGCTATGTCCGATAAGTCCAGCTTACGTAAAAGACTTTTAAAACAAGCGGGGGTGTCCGCTATGAATAAACCCAAGAGAACACCCAACCACAAAACTAAATCCCATGTGGTTGTCGCAAGCGTCGAAGGCAAACCCAAGTTAATCAGATTCGGGGAGCAGGGTGCAAAGACAAATCAAAACGCCAAGCAACGTAAAGCTTTTAAAGATAGACACGCAAAGAACATTAAAAAGGGGCCATCGTCGGCAGCTTATTGGGCTAACAAAGTTAAATGGTAATGAAAAAACAAAAGTCCAGAGTCAACGAAGCAGGTAACTATACCAAGCCTACCATGCGAAAGAATATGTTTAACCGTATCAAAGCAGGATCGAAAGGTGGGCCAGCTGGTGTGTGGAGTGCTAGAAAAGCACAGATGCTCGCTAAACAATACAAGTCTAAAGGTGGAGGGTACAGGTAATGGCTATTAAGAAATCACAGCAATCGCTTAAAAATTGGACTAAACAGAAGTGGAGAACCAAGAGTGGTAAGAAGTCTTCTGAAACTGGAGAAAGGTATTTACCCGAAAAAGCCATAAAATCATTATCCGCTTCTCAGTATGCCGCAGGCACTAAGCGGAAGAGAGAAGCAATGTCCAAGGGCAAAGAAAGGGCAAGCTACACGGAGGCAGAAGCAAAAGCTTTTCTGAGAGCTACAAATAAAAAACGTAATAATAAGAAATAGTAGGTTGTAATTTACAATATACTAGTTACGTTTGGGGCATGAGTTCCCAATATAAGATCCCTCAAGGTTTCGTAAACATACCTAAAGCAGACCCTAGATACGTTGCCACCCCTAGTGGTTTGGTCTTCAATATGAAGACGGGTAAGATGCTGAAGAAGCATTGGAATGGTTATAGCACCTACACAATAATAAAAGATACTGAGGGGAAACAGTTCCGCTTTAACCACGAAAAACTAGACTCACCTAGTTACACCCCACTAACTAAGGAGTGGGTATTAGAGGATGACGGGGCTAAGATAATCCCTGACTATCCCGATTATGCTGTTTCCCATTATGGGGCGGTATATCGAATTGTTCCACGGGGAACAGGGCCGAGAGCTGGCGAGGTATTTATGGTGAGTGAATATACCAAAGAAGGTTTTCCTTATGTAAACCTAAGAGTAGAGGGCACCAAAAAACCCAGAGAAGTAAGGGTAGACAAACTAACCAAACTTCTCTGGGGTTGTGACAGCACTTATGAATGCTAACTTTTTGGAGCTGGGCGTGGTATCATCTCCAACCCTACCCCTGCTTTAAATGGCATGGGCTGAACTTTAATAGTTCCCTCAAGATTTGAGGCTGGGTTTGTGAATGGGATAGGCAGGTTACCCGACAAGTCAGTCGAGGAACATGATGCACCAAACAAGATACATGATACCGCAGCCACTAATGTGATTAAACGTTTCATACTCCAACAGAGTATGCCCCCAGACTTTCATGTCAACTTCTAAACCATTGACTAGTTAAAAATAACAAAGTAAGGTATCGCAACAATGGCTGCCGACTACCCTTTAGAAATTGATGGGCTTGAACTCGATTCTCTCGATGAGAAGGGTAAACCCGTGAAAACCAGATTAAAAGATGTTAAATGTGCTCTTTCAATTTATAACACGCTTGCTAAAGCGGACGAAAAATCTTCCGTCAACCGAGCAAGAATCGACGCGATGTTTGACGGCGCGGCCCCTTATAATCAGGGAAACCTCGTCACGAGTGGTCAACCGCTCAAAACGAACTTAAACTTTGGAGAAGCACAGAGACTTCTCGATATATCACTTTCGTCGTACGTAGATCTTTATTCTAGTCTTGAGAGACTTGTAGAAGTTAGGGGAACTCTAGGAGAGCAGAGTGAAATTAAACCTGCTGAAGAAGTTGTTGCTGATGAACTAACCCATCTTATAAGGAGCTGGCCTGAGTTCCATAGTGCTTACTTAAGACTTTGCACCACGTTCATTAAGCATGGAGTATCACTCGCGTATTTTGATACACCAGATGATTGGAAGTTTCGTGTTGGGGGATTCAGTGACATCTTGATCCCTAGACAGACCCCTGCATCCGAATCCTGTATCGATGTAGCCGTAGGCAAGAGACAGTATCTGCTGCATGAACTCTATGCCTTTATCAAGAACCCTGAAGCAGCAGCAAAAGTAGGATGGAACGTCGATGAAGTTAAAAGGATTATTACGCAAAACGCGTCTACTAAAGGCAGGCACACTGGTGCTAACCGCTTTGATGATTACGAAGTGCTTCAACAAGAGATGAAGAACAACGATATTTACCAAGGGATTCAAAACCCTACGGTATCTATCTTACATTTCTGGGTAAAAGAAATGGACGGCTCTGTTAGTCATTATATGGCAGCAGAAAACAATCCTAAAGATTTCATGTATAAGAAACTCTCTAGGTATGATAATGCAGAACAGGCTTATGTAATGTTTACTTATGGGGTTGGTTCTAATGGCACGTATCATTCTGTGCGTGGATTGGGGCAACGAATCTTCTCGCACATCCAAACGAGCAATCGTTTACGTTGCCAGCAGATTGACGGAGCGATGCTCGCGTCTGCTGTGATGATTCAGCCTGAGAACCAGCGGTCTCTAGACGAATTACAATTCACGTTTTATGGGGCATACGCAGTTATGTCACCTAATGTGAAGATTGTTGAGAAGGCTATACCTAATCTAGGGACTGCCGTTCAACCTGCGCTACAAGACTTAACGCAACAGTTGCAGTTAAACACTGATACTATCAGCACGTATGGGCCTAATCAAAGTTCACCATACAGGAACAAGATGCAGGTTGCTTCTGACATTGATGTAACCAGTAGATTGTCTGGTGCATCCTTGAACCTGTTTTATGCATCATGGAACAGGCTTCTTAGGGAGATTGTTCGTCGTGTTGTTAATACGAAGAAGCGTGATAGTGCAGTTAAGGATTTCTATGATCGTTGTGAAAAGCGGGGCATCCCTGAGGAGTTTATCAAGACACTAGATGTTAGTAGGACTAGGGCGGTAAGATCTATTGGTAGTGGATCAAGAGCTGACAGATTCCAATCACTTCGTGAGTTACAAGGTATCCAAGGACAGTTTGATGAAACTGGGAGGCGCAACTTAACTAGGGATATTGTATCAACCCGTGTGGGTCATGATCTAGCTGACAGGTATGTTCCTGCTGATGTAGAGAAGAGACCTACTGTAGATGTTAAGATTGCATTCTTTGAGAACCAACAATTGCAACAAGGACAGAATGTTCCTGTCATTCCTAACGAGATGCATGGAACACACTTGGAGACTCATGTTCCAGCATTGAATGAATTGATCCAAGCTCTTAACGAAGGGCAAGCAGATCCGATGCAAGTATTGCCTATGCTACAGGCGTTCTACCAGCACATTAGTGATACTGCTCAATTGGCAGCTGGCGACCCCGCCCTTGAAGGTTTGGTTGGTCAGACTAAGCAAGTTCTCCAATATGCGGAAGAAGCCATCAATAATACTATGAAGGCTGTTCAGAAAATGCAGCGTGATCAGATGGAGCAACAAGGAATTGAGGGAGAACAAGCTGACATGATGCAGCAAGATGCTAAACTACAGGAGCATGAGATTAAGATGCAGATTGCGCAAGAAAAGGCCGAATTGGATATGGCGATTAAACAGAAAAAACATGAACAAGAAATGGCTATACGCGATGCCAAAGCTGCGCTAGAGTTCCGCGAGAACTCTTAAATAATGGAAGAACATCCTACTCCACCCATCCCGATACATCACTGGTTTCAAGATATTAAATCAGTAGAGAAGCTACGAGAAACACTAAACAACGATAGTTTTAAGCAAGCGACCGCTATTTTAAAAGAAGTAGCAGGCCCCAGTTTTGGTTCTCTTCGAACCTCTGAAGCAGACGCACAGCGACTTGCATGGTATGCGGGATACCGAGATGCATTTAATGATCTTGAAAAGTTGACAAAATTACCTGAAGATACCAGAAGTAATCAACAATCACTTAAAGAGTGGACACATATAGAATAAAAAGATGAGCGAAGAAACCGCCGTAGCCGACCCAGTAGATAGCCTGCCAGAAGAGCAGATGGATTTTAGTTCTGCACTTGATGCAGCTTTTGCTAACTTAGACGTACCCCAAGACCCTGAACCTGTAGAGGAAGAAAGTGTCGAGGAAGAAGTAGAAGCAGAAGTAGAAGAAAATGAAGAAACAACAGAGGATCAAACTGAAGTTGAATCTGGGGAGGAAGAAGAAGCTGAAGAAAAATCTGAAGAGGATTTGGAATCCTTTGACCCTACGGATGAGTTAGATGCGGAAATCGGAGAAGACTGGACTCCTAAGGCAGCCTCCCGATTCAAGCAATTAAAAGCAGAATTAAAAACTGTAACTGGTGAACTTGAAACTCTCAGGCAAGAAGCTTCTGAAAGTCAGAGTAAAGTTAAAGAGCTTAGTGGGGAAGTAGGCAAAGACGAAGTACAAGCTCTAAAAGAAAAGCTGCAAGCATATGAGCAAGAAAAAATGTTCACTGACCTTGAAGAAACAGAAGCTTACCAAACAGCAATTACAAAACCTCTTGATGCTCTTATCGACGGCACGAGGCAAATCGCGGAGAAGTATGAAGTATCTCCTGATGAACTTGTAGATGTGCTCGCGATGAGTGATCAAGCTGCGCAAGACGAAAAGATATCAGAAATTCTTGTTGATGCATCGGATCGAGATAAGGCGCGGATCTATCGAATCATTGATGACTTGTCCCCGATTCTTGAAAAAAGAGCAGCTATGTTGGAAAATGCTGAAGAAGCTTTGGGAGAAGCTAATTTAGCAGCGGAGCAGAGAGAAGCAACATTAGCCGCAGATCGAGCATCAGAAAGACAGAATGCAGCAAGGAATGTTGTACTTAGGGTGCAAAAGAAACTTCCTTTCCTAAGTGGTATTGAAGGATTGGATATGAAAGCTGTGCAAGAAAAAGCAGCAGAAATAGATCCATCTGTCATTCACCCCGTAGATTACACCTATAACTCTGTCAGTGCCCAGATTCTTCCCGCCATCATCAAAGAGTATGTGAGCATGAGGAAAGAGAATGACGTTCTTACAGATAGGTTAGCAGAGTATGAAGATGCAGAACCCACTATGTCTGGTTCCGCTTCACCTGAAGGATCTAGCAAAAAGTCTGACGCCACCTTCGCGGATGCTGTAGATGCCGCTTTTGCAGGTATGTAAGTTAGTATTGACATTATCAAGATTAAACTTAGTGTTTTTACTATAAGCTAATTTCTGGTTGCTCTAGCCTTAAATAGTTCTACAAGAAATTACTTATGGTGGACTGTGTTCCGCAACAATGACTCGTTGGTTGCTCTAGCCTTTGATTAGTTCTAAACGGATCACCCAAAACTAAGACAGGATTCCCTACAGTAGGGTATCCAAAAAAAACCGCAAAATTATATTATATTATGGCTACAAGAACTCCTGCGAGTGGTGATTACACCACCGTAGCAAACACCGCTATTGATACAATTCTTGCTGAAGAGGCTGGTCGCATTGGGTCTGACATCCACAAGCGCGTTATGCACACTTCACCATGGATTGATCTTATTAAGAAATCCGCATTCCCTGACGGGATGGGATATAAACTCAGCACAATGATCTATGATCGTACGCTACCTACTACTGATAACACTGGAAATAAACTTCTCAGTGGTTCTGTAGGTTGGAATGACGTAGGTAACGCTGCTGGTGAAGACCGTTACGAAACCTCAATCCTCGATCAAGCTGCCTCAGAAGCTATTGATAGCTTCCAAGGTGCTAACGGAGGAACTCCTGCTGGTAACACAACTGACAGGCGTAACTACGTCAACTTCAGTAAGGTAATCAAGCAATACAACATCAAGCGTTGTATCATTGAATCACCTCGTATCAACGTAGATGACTTGCGTTACGCAGCTCATCGCCAAGAGCAGCTTCGTGCTGTTATGGATTCACTTGCTGAGTCTACTCGTTGGTCTTGGGAGAACCGTTACCGTTCTGAGTTTGATCGTCTTTCCGACAACGTTGTTGCTTGCACTACTAGCTCTGTATTTGAATCAGGGCATGAAGGCACACAACTTCAGGACTTGGTTGACGCTCAACTTATTGGAACTGTATCCGATGGATCTGCTGGATTAGCTGATGACACCGCTGGTGGTGTTACACATAACATCTCCAACAAGGTTTTGGACAAAGTTCGTAACCAGTTGATTCGCCGAGGAGGTGGAGCAGACGCATATGGCCGTGAGAACGGAGCACCTGTGTTTGCCCTCGTTCTTTCTTCTGAAGCTTCTTACCGTCTCATGACTGAGAGTAGTGAGATTCGTCAGGATATTCGATACAACAACGCAAAGGTTTCCGACCTTATTGCACCTCTTGGTGTTGAGCAGTCATTCCGTGGTTTCTACCACTTGATTGATGACCTCACTCCTCGTTACGCAGTAGCATCTGGAGCTTCTGAAGGTCAGTCTCAGGGTAACACTCTCGATATTGTTCAACCTTTCAAAGTTGAAAATGGTATCACTAAAGAAAACCCTGCCTACGAAGATGCTCCATTTGAAGCAGCTTTCGTTCTTCACCCACAGGTTATGGAGTCTCAGATTCCTGCACCATTCAGTGGAGCGAACGGAGTTACTTTTGATCCGGTATCTTACAGTGGCGACTATAAGTGGAAAAATATTCCTTCGGAACACATCAACCCTGATGGGACAATTGGTTTCTTCCGTGGAGTTCTTTCTTCCGCGTCTAAGCCGATTAAGACTGAGATGGGTTACACTATTGTGTTCAAACGTACTTCAGGCAACAGTGCGGGGATCTAATTGACCGCATTCACATAACAATAACCAGTGGGGGTGGTGGTCTTCGGATCCCTACCCCCACTTTACTTACACTGATATGGCTAACATAGATGAGATTGAAGCACAGATTGAGCAGACAAAGATGGCCCTTAAAAGCCTTGAAGCTCAACTTGCTGACGAGAAAAGTAGGGGCACAGACGCTGCGCCGGATAAAACAGCAGATGACAAAGGAGAAACTGATGATCCTCCTTCGTCAGAAGAAGCCCAAAAGATGATGTCTGAAGAAGAATCTTTTGAAGATTCTATCGAGAGCAGAATGGCTGAAGATAAATCTCCTGCTGAAGAAGTTTCAGAATCTGATCCAGCCCCTGCTGTTGATGCAGTTATGGTTGGTGTTAAATTATCTGATGGTGGAGAAGGAGCTATGACTGAGTTGTACAATCAAGTGTATGACAAAGCATATGATCCTGATTCAGCTATTGACGCTGAGAAAATGCAGAAGATGAAGGATGCTATGGAAGATCCCAGAGTTGCTAAAATGGCTCAGGAAGAACCAGAGAAGTTTGCTTTGTTTATGCTTGGGCGTGGGTCTAGGTAGACTCTTTAAAATTTAAAGCTAGTTGCGATTGGAAGCAAAACGTACCGTAGTGCGTTAATGCTGCTTCTGCGTCTACCCATATAGTTCCTCCTATATCTTCCCATTTCCTACAGAAAGATATGTCTTCACCTAACGCCCCCTCTTTTTCATGCGTAATGCAGTCAAAGTAAGTGGGGTAGTTTAGGTCTTCCACTACTTTACCATTTTGTATTTGGGTCATTCTTGTATTCGGAACTGGGCATTCTTTATCTAGCCTTTCGAATGCTTTACGATCTATCATCATAAAACCTGTAGGGCCTGAAACAGCTTCTACAAAACCGTCTTCACCTATTTCTGCTTCTTCGTTTGGGAACTTAAGAACAAACTTAGAGTGCTTTGGCCCTTGAAGGCTCTTTGTTATGTATGGGGCCAATGCAATATCTGCATCTTTCCGTAACAATCTCCATATATTTTCAGGATCAAAACCAATGTCAGCGTCTATAAAAAGAAGTTTGGTAGCGTCCGAAGCTAAAAATTTCTTAACACAATCATTCCTAGCGTGACTAATTAGTGCGCTACCAGCGTGAAGATGGATGGTAGCTTGGTATTTTAAATCAGGGGGTGGTGTAGCTGAGATAAATTTAATAAGACTGTTTGTGTAGTTAACAAATGTTTGGAAACCAAAAGCTGGGGTAGCTATTAATATCTTGTGATTCTTAGGCTCAGACATGCTTAAATCTTCATCGTTATTTTCTTCAAGTCAACGACAAACCTGTAAACTTACACAGGCTTGTAATATGTTTGACTTCACAGTATAATTACGCATGTCTACTTCAATTTCTGGTAATGTTCGTTTGGTCTACGGAAACCACACGCACAACGAAACATTCAACGCAAAGACCACTACGTTAAACTTTACTAACACGGGTCATGATTATTCAGCTGGGGCAGATAGAGCTGTGTACCACGCTACCACTGGGGCTGCAATAGCTACTGGGCCAATCGATGACAACGAAGGTCTACTCCTTATTGCAAATACCAATACAGTAGGTAACCTTTGTGTCAGTGTTGATGCGGGAACTAGTTGGGATATTAAGATCCCCGCAGGGTTAGTTAATCTGATTTCAGTAGGCCCTGATCACGCAGTGCATGTTAAGACTGATGTAGCTGGGCACACCAACCAAACTGTTTCTTCTGTAACGACAGGGGGAGTAATTAACTTCGCTGCCGCTGTGGCTGTAGCTGGAACGTATGTTATGACAGCTAATGCCAGCCCCGACAACACTAGTTCTGGGCCAAGCTTCATTATGAAGACCGCAGCAAACTCTACAACAGTTGGTCAAGTATTTGAATTAGACGGCAAGACCTCTAAAGATTTAAAAACAGGAAATGCCTACACAGGCTCCACTCATGTAAACTTGAGTAATGTAGCTGATTACAGATTTACACTAACCGAAGCATAATTATGGCAAACATTCAATTACAACGAGGACAGCAGCAACAAGTAGACGTTACGTATAAACTCGCTGGCGAAACCAATGCGCTTAACCTGAACACTGGTGAGTATGATGCTGAGTTAGTGATCCGTAAAAAACGGGGTGATAGTTTTATGGGTCATATAATTGACACATTGAGGCACGGAACAACTAGTGGGACAGCGGTATCAGAAGCTGACGCAAGGATAACTTTTAATTACACAGCAGCAGGGCCAAACATCCAATTAAAATGGAACACGGCACAAGCAACTCTTTTACCTAATGAAGCAGTGACTGTTTATGGTGATTTAAAAATAACTAAGTCAGGACAAACAGTTCACCACATACGGCTAACGTTTGATATTTTACCCGAAATAACCTCATAAAATGGCTAACGAAACAGTAACAGTAACGCAGAACAAGAACTCCGTAACTATAGTTCAGTCCCCGAATAGCGTAGGTACGGCAACTTCTAACCCCGCTGCTGGTCTTGGTGGCGGAGGAACTATCCAAGGTAGTCTAGATGTAACCCAAAATCTAGATGTCGATGGTATTTTAGAAACTGATGCACTGACTATCAATGGGATTTCCTTAGCGGAAACAATCCAAGATTTTGTGGGGGCTATGGTAACTGGCAATACCGAAACAGGTATTACAGTTTCTTATGAGGATGGAGATGGCACTTTAGATTTTGCCGTAGCTACCCAGTCAGAAAACAACTTTACTACCACGCTTAAAGATAAGCTAGATGGTATCGCTGCTAGTGCGAACAACTTTGTTCTCCCACTTTCAGATGGGTCTACTAGAGGTGGTGTTAAGATTGGGTATACCGAGAATGGTAAGAACTACCCAGTCGAACTCGATTCTGAGAAGATGTTCGTTAATGTCCCTTGGACTGATGCTAATACAACTTACGCAGTAGGAGACGGTGGGTTAACTCAAAACAATTTCACTACTGCCCTTAAAGATAAACTAGACGGCATAGCTGCTAGTGCGAACAACTACTCATTACCATTATCAGATGGTTCTACTAGAGGTGGTGTTAAGATTGGGTATACCGAGAACGGTAAGAACTTCCCAGTCGAACTCGATTCTG
>Ga0163179_10003285_pt1 | contig 11010 bp, 9 predicted proteins | sample AtlANTMetagenome_FD_109643 | JGI IMG/M metagenome (GOLD analysis project Ga0163179, IMG submission 109643) | Marine eukaryotic phytoplankton communities from the Atlantic Ocean - Atlantic ANT 2 Metagenome | ecosystem: Environmental > Aquatic > Marine > Oceanic | place: North Atlantic Ocean... | reverse complement strand
TATTTTTTAAATTGACGTCTTTTATGTTTATTCATTTTTGTCAAAGACAAGAAACCTCTACCTATAGATGTTTTACATTTTCTAGGTTCATGAACAGAAACATAAGAACTATTTCGACTAGCCATTCTGCAACTTCCTCATTTTATTTTCAATATTATTTTGTAACTCTTCAACCCTCTCTTGCAAAACATTTACGGCTGTATGTAAATGTCCTGTAGCTTGAGGTTGAATACGACTTTTTATCAAAGATATCTCTTCCATTAATATTATTATTCGTTCTACTTCAGAACTTTTATTTCTTTCAACTACCATGAAATTGCCTCCTGTACTTTATCTTTCATTTCATTATGAACCCATTTTGGAATTCTTAAACCATTAAACTCTTTATCTCTAACTAAAAACCAAATTGGGTATGCATCAACACCATACATTTCTCTTTGTATTATTTTAGCATGTCTAGTTACATATAGTGCATCAAATTTTGGTAATATTAAATTTGCCACTTCAACAGAAAAATAATTATAATAATTTCTCTGCATTGGTATAGTAAGAGTCCATGCTAAATCATTACCAAATACCACACCACTTCTTGTATGCCTTAAGTTAAAATTCTTACTTAAACTAAAAGCAACACAATCTATAACATTATGATTAACATCTATAGTTTCTTCACTTGTACCATAGAATGCACCATCAAAAAATATTTTACTATTAGTTCTTTCACAATGATCTAATAAGTCATACCAATACTCTGGTATACTACCTCTTGTATTTGGTACACTTACTAAGATATAACTATTATCTTGTATTCTATCAATTTGTTCCCACGTAATCGTTTCACTATTATATGGATATAAAAACTCTAGATAAAATTTATAGTCATCTCTAAAACTGTAAAACTTACTTACTGTCTTAGAACGATAAGCAACTTGATTTGTAATAGCATCATGTATACCATGTGTGATAGCCCACTTATTATAAGTATCTATACCTGCAAATCTATTAGTCCATTGCAACCAATTATATTTACACTCTTCTAGAGTATCTTTACCATCTTTCTGTCTCATTGGAAATTGGTACTTATAATTGATTAATTCATTTTCTATAGCAGTAGGTATAAACAATTACATTTCCATCAATCTTTGTATTGTATCTTTATCAGCTTGTGTTAAACTCTCGCCACATTCACATGTTTCATCTTCATGTAATTGTATTTCAAATTTACCATATGGACACACATGTTTCCAATACTTTTCACCATCAATAATAACTACAGATTTATTCGGACTCATCATCTGTGGATTCTTCTCGACTTTCTCCATACTCGAACTCCTTTTTTGCGGCAACTTCTAATTGTGCCATAATATCATCAGTAAAATATTTAGTTGGATCTTGATTAATGCTTTTACCAAAAACTTTCGTACCATCAGGCATTTCATAACGAGTAGATACTTTCTTAATTATATCATACTTTTCTGCCAAATCTAATAATCCATAATATCTATCTAGTCCAGTAGAGTATGATAACTTAACTTCTACTCTTTTATTCTCTTGAGTAAATCTAGATTTAGCCATCTGTACTTTAATTATATTGCCTATAACATCAGTACCATCTTTATCTTTCTTCTTAGATAACATAGCAATAGATGATGAAGCATACTTGAGTCCAGCACCGCCAGACATTTCTTTCATTGGGACATAAGATCCAATTACATCATACACATGATTAGTAACTAACATTGGAACTTTTGCTTTTGCTAATTTCAAAGATAATACTCTGAAAGTACCACGTAACAATTGTGATTTTGTCATGTCTCTAGCTGGCTTACCAGACTCGACATCTTCTAATTCTTTTGCAGAAGATAATTGCCCTAAAGAATCTAACACCATCATCATAGGTGGTGCATCACTATGTTCCATATAGTTTGTCAACATTTTTACTGCACTTGTTCTAAAGTCTTCGATTGATTCTGGTTCAGCTATAGAAACTCTTGATACATCTATACCTCTTGTAGACATCATATCTTTAGTTACGGCAGCCTCTGTGTCAAAATAAATTACACCACCAGTTTCATTATCATCAAGAAATTGTTTGATAACACCTAAAACAAAAAATGTTTTCCCGGTTGCAGATTCCCCGGCAAATGCAGTTATCTTATTATTTGGTACACCACCATATAAACTACCACTTAATACTGCATTCATTATATAAGAACCAGTATCAATTGTACCAGTAAACTCTGACGAATTACCACCTTCTGCTAAGATGTTAGTGTTGTTAATACCTTTTATAACATTACTTAAAAAACTATTCATTATATACCTTATCTAAATTATCTGAAAATTCTTCTATCTTTGACATTCTTACTTTACCCGGCCAATAGATATAATCCTTCTCTGGGTTCTTTGCTAAGTTATTCAGCAAAGGTTTAATCATATTGTATAGAGTATCGCATTTTTTTTCTACTTTGTCAAGTCCTGATTTCGTTGTTGTTGCTTCTTTTTGTGCAGTTTGAACTACTTCAAGTTCATCTTCTGTAACAGCCGTAAAGCCAAAGTCAAAGTCACTCATGAGAAAAAGTCCTCCAATGTTGCTCGTTTCTCTACATTCCAATTTATCTTCTCTAATATAAGTTGTATAGGTTCAAGAAACGATTTGTTAAATTGTGTTTCATAGTCTATGAATTTTTCTACACCAAATTCTTCTGGTAAAACATTGAGTATAGATAATACATTTTGTTTCATAGTATTAGGCTCTTTCATATAACAAAACTTTATCTTCTCGCCATCTTTACAAACTTGGTATTTCTTTTCTAGCTTATGTTGTCTTATGAGATGATTGTAAACTAAAGCACCACGAACATGAATAGGTGTACTCTTCATTATCTCTAGTTCATCTCTCTCACCACTGTCATATTTATTCAACTCTGATACACTTCTTGGAAAAGCAACATCTTCAAATCTCAGTTGAAAAAACTTTTTCTTAAATTCAGCAATAAAATCTTGTACAACTTTTTCATCACCAGACATGATAAGATTAAAAGCTTTCTTCATTGCATCTCTACAAGATTGAGGTGTACTGGACTTGATTGCCTCTATGCCCATCATTTTGAGTTTGGGTTCTTCATATCTAACACCCTCATTATCAAACACATTAAGCATGTATCTTTTCTTAGCAGTCCATATACCAATGTTAGCTATAGCTTCACGTTTCATAAACATCTTCTGATCGTATGCATTCATAACATCAGCAAGATTTTGATAACTCTTATCGATAAACGGTTCAATCTTTTCTCTAGCAACTCTATCCAAAAATGATACCACTCGTTCGGTTGATACACTACCCTCACGTTCTTCCAAAAGTTTTCCTTGCTCTCGCATCTTGTTAACAAGTTTGTCAAAAACAATGTATAACGAATCCGTATCCGAAGCCAAAACATAGTCTTCTCCATCTGTTTCTAGTAGTTTATTTAAGTATTCATTGATACGTGCTTCTATCCATTTGATGGATAGTTGGCCAGATTTAGTGATAGCAGTAGCTTGTCTGATATCATAGAATCTAAACCATTGATTACCTAAAGCACCATATGCTGAGTTTAGCTGAACTTTTTTAGCTAACTGCATATTAGAATACTTAGCTATATCTTTTTCTAACTGTACTTTTCTTCTCTGTAATTCAACTCTGTTCATGCAACAACTTCTTTATCTTTTCTAGTTCTATCTGTGATTCAATCATCTTCTTCTTATATATGGATCTATCTTCATACATAGATTCCATCATCTCTGTAAGAAAACCCTTCTTGTCTTTTCTAAAATATTGTCCGTTTGCGGCTAGTACTTTATCTTTAGGTGTTGTTATCTTACCATCTATTATATCATCAATGCTTACGTTTTGCAAGTCTCCATTTAATAAAGTATCTGGTGAGATATTGTACTGCATTATGAGATGTGGGTATAGAGAGTTCAAGTCAAAAGACATTACCCATTTATGTAAGCCAACTTGTGGATCTTTTACGTATGCACCTTCATAAGCTTCACTCTTTCTAGTTCGTTTGTTTTGTGGTACAACAATATTTTTATCCATAAGATAGTTATGTATTAGTACGTCCCACATGCGAACTTGGGTATATACATCTTCATAATTAACTTTAGCATCATAAGCAAGAGCCAAAGCCATATCAATTAGTTTCATCTTGTCATCTATTCTTTCAACAAGTTCAACATCTTTGATATTATAGTCAATAAACTTTTGATAGTCTAGCTTATGTAACTGGTGTAGATTAGCAAACTCTGAATAGTCTATTTTCTTTTCACCAACTTCAACACTTGCAATATTATCTAGTCTGTAACTTTCTTGGGCTGAGTATGTAAACTTCTTGTATAACTCTAGATAATCAAGTTGGGCAATACCCTTGAGTTCATAAGCTTGATCAACTCTGTTTATTCTGTTGATTTGTCTTTCTTGTATTACACCCCAAGGAGAAAGTTCATTTGCTTTATACTCACCAAATATTTTTGTGATACGATTTACAAGATATGGTATGTCAAAGAATCTTGTATTCCAACCAGTAACGATATCTGGATCAAGTTTGTTCCATGTTTTCAAAAATATGTCTACAAGTTTTTGTTCAGATTTACAATCAATATAATAAACATCATCACGTTTATTTTCATATGAACCAATACCCATAACATAAACTTTGTTCTTCATCTTAATAGTTATGGCAGTAATAGGTTGATTAGCATCAGCAGGTTCTGGAAAGCCATCTTCAGAGCCAACTTCGATATCTATATTTGCTATTCGAATAAGATCGGTATCATAATCATTCTGAAACTTTTCATTCAAGAATGTATATGCATGAAGAGTAGAACCATAGAAGTTGAAACCATCAACGTCATCATACTTTTTTACATACTCTTTGCAAGACTTGATACTATCAAACTTTTTAGGTTTGACATCAACTGCATCTATTGTTTTGAATTTTGTTTGTTCTCTACTAGGTTCGTAGAGTGTGGGTTTGTAAAAGACTTTATCAGTAAATCTTTTACCATAATTATAACCACGAATGTATACGTAATTGCCACGTACAAAAGCATTTGTATAGAATCTCATAGTATCAATATAACAGATACTATGAGATTTGTCAAGTATATTTTAGAATCCATATGGTACTAATACTAGATGTATTAATAAAACAATTGACACACTAGCACCAAGTCCTATCATCATCTTAAAGAAGTCTCTACCAACTAGTGGAAAAACAGATTTGAACTTCTCTTTACCTGTTACAGTTGCCATAGCTAATTCTCTACCACAAAGAAGTCCAACAAATACCCATGTTGTTGACATTGGTATATCATTCAATTCTTTGAAGAAGTATAATATTATAAAATAAACACCATCAATAAGTGTCGCACTTCTTACATAACGTGTGTTATGTTTTTCAAGTACAATACTCTGTATTTTACCACCACGTTCTCTGAACATGTAGAATAAACCAGCAACAAATACTACACTAATTATAATCATTAAATCTACTGGTATCTCTCTAGGTAGAAATACTGCAATGTTAGCCATATCATGAGAAAGCCAAGTCCACCACAAAAAGCCTGTAGTAAACCATTGTCCTATTCTCCAATATTTTTTATGCTCTTCTTTGATTGGTTTAGCTTCATCTAGTATTTTTGATACTGCAATCCAAATAACATATGCCGCGATTGCCGCTAAACCATATCCCATAATAGATTTCATTAACATTTTTTCTAGAACAAAAGTAGATGCAAAAGCACTTAAAACTAAAAAAGACGTACTCACTGGTACGCCTAATCTTGTTAATAGTAACAACACTCCAGGTGCGAGTGCATGATACCATTGCACTTCAGCAAAAGGTATTCTATTCAATCTTCCATATGATATATCACCAGAATATGTATACCAACCATACCATAAAGCCCATAATAAAACCGCACTAGATGCGGCCCATAAAATTTTATAATCAAACTTTTCATTATTTGATGCGATCCAAGTACCAAGTGTTTGTACTGAATCATTTGCTATAACAGCATATGCGGCCATTAAGAAGCCTATAGCCATCCATATAGTCATTAACTCCATATTGTTTCCTTTCTTGACGGCTTTACCCCGTCCCTTGATAAGTTAACCATAGTGTATAATACTATATTAATTAGTATTTGTCAATGAAGTTATTTAGAAAATTTGGAAATTTTGCAGTTTTGTGACAACGATTTACCCTTTAAGGGCGGCACCTGGAACTGTGAAGTTTTCTGTATAAAGAACTTGATTAGTTATTCTAGCATTAGATATATAGCCTTGATAATATGCACTAGCATGTCTTCCTAGATATATTCGATCATAAGATGATAAGTCTTCAGTATATGTGCTAGATGATGTACCTACATTACCTCCGTCAATATACAGTCTAATCTTATTATCTGATTCTCTTGTTACTGCAAGATGATGCCATTCATTATTTGGTACACTATTATTAGGACTTGTGACAAAATCTGTAGTGTTCCACCAAGAAAGATTATTATTTCCTCCTACATAAAATAAACGATATCCACTTGAACTATTTCTACTAGCAACAGGCACTATTCCAAAGATTGGATCATAACCACTAGTTTTAGTAATATACGCCCAACATTCTATAGTAAATACTCCTGTTCCAATTATAGCGGCCGCGTGTATCATCATAGCATTACCACTACCATCAAAATAAGCAGATCGCATTCCATTTCCTATAGGAGCAAAAGCAGAAGCACTTACACCAGATTCGACAGAAAAAGATGTTCCACTATTTCCTGAATTTGTAGTCAAAGTTGAAGTATGAGCGCCTAACATCTTAACATTAGATGCAGTAGTTGTAGCTTGAAATGATGTACTTGTAGTCATTGTTTCTTTTTTAGGTATAAAAGGATACCTCAAAGTTTTAGTAAATCTAGCATCACTTATATTTCCCGTAAAAGCTTGGCCCCCGGAAGATGTAGCACCTATAGTGAGTGGAGTATTTACAGTAGGGGCGGCGCCAGAAATTGTTGCAGTTTTTACAGAAACACCGTTTAAAAATAAAGTAAAAGTACTAGAATTTCTAACAACAGCTATATGATTCCAAGAACTAATATTAATTTTAGTAGTAGCAGGATTATCATTATAACTACTACCGTCCCAAAATAAAAACCGTGGGTACATACTAGTACCAGCTCCTAATTGCAATGCCCATGAATAATTGCTACTTCCATTCCACATACCCATAAGTAATGGTTGAGTTTGATTATCGGTTGCTGTGTATATCCAACACTCTGCTGTGTAATTTTCAGCACCTGGTGCATACAAATCACTATAAGGAATTGATAGATAATCACCTGTTCCATCAAATAGTACAGAAGAAACACTATATTTTGTAACTCCAGTATCTGATTGTGCATTTCCATAAGGTAATATATTACCTGAACCAGAAAGATCGATTATATCTCCATTTGTAAAGTTTGCTAAGTACTTTGTTTCAGATGCAGTTGGGTTTACTACATTTGTATTTGAAGGATAAGTTCCGCCTGTTTTAGTAAGACGTTTACTAGGCGGTGTAAATGCTCCTGTATAGACAGCTTTACCAGCTACAAATCTAAAATCAGTTATATATCCTTTAAATTGCTTACTACCATTACTCTTATATCCTATTCCAAAAACACCAGAACTATTATCGTTTGCTCCAGATGTGTGAGAATTGCTATATTTTTCAACACCATTTAGATAAAATTTTAAAACAGATCCAGTGTGAACAAAAGCCATATGATACCAATTATTTACTGAAATATCATAATCTTGATTACTAATATAACCTGAGCCTCCAGCATTCATATACATGTTACCAGAACTAGTAAATTCAGCAGTTATTCCATTTCCTGATCCGTTTGCTCTAAAATCAAACATGGCATTTCCACCACCATCAAATACAGTTGGGTATACCCAATATTCAACTGTCCATGCTTGTCCTCCAGTAGTATTTGTATTAGCTGTCCCAGAAGTTGTTAAATAACTAGCTCCGTCTAAATATACTGATCCACCAAAATCAGATGCAACATATGTTTTATGTCTATAAGGAGTAAAGGCTCTCATCTCAGGAGTGCCAGTTACTGTTATAGCACGGGCAGATGCTGAAGTATCTCTCATCATTGCTTTAGCACCTAACAAAAGTTTAGTATTAGTTATTGCTGTTAATGGTTCATTTGGTGGTGTGAAAGCCGCTGTATAAACTGCGGTTCCTTTTACTATACGAAAATCATTTATATATCCAGGTCCAAAAAATTCAGAATTATTCCAGCCAGATTTAGAAATAGTTATTCCGCCATTATTTGCTCCATTAAAATCAAAACCTCCTGATATAGTAACAGTAGCTACTATTACTCCATCTTGAAATAATCTACATACGTTACTGCCATCTCTTGTTAATGCAACATGTACCCATTGTTTAAACGGAAAATAACGATTAGTACCTGTTGCACCAGTTCCTTCTGTAGTAGCATAGCCTTGAGGATTTCCTGCTCCAACAGATGATGTAAAACATAAACACCCAGAATTAACACCACCTTGATCATTTCCTATAGAAATGTATGGTTCGCTAGTAGGGCTACTATTGCTTGGTGTTATTAGTCTTTGTACAGTTCTTGCATATGAAGTTTGATCTAAATACACCCACATTTCAATAGTAAATTGGCCAGTTAATGTGAAATCATCACTATTAGATGCTGTTAGATAATCAGAAGATCCATCAAAATATCCACTATATCCTCCAGAATTATATGGGCTAAATGTTCCCATAAATGGAAGTCCGTTTGTTGTAATAGTATTGTTAGTATCAGACACATCATCAAAATTAGCATTCTTTGTTGTACTGTCTCCTATACCCCTCATTAATAGGCCTGTTGTTTCAGACTCATCTACTAATGTTATATAATTAGTTGTAATAGTGATAGTTCCTGAACCCGTATTTACACCATCAGTTACAGTTAATGTAACACTAGCATCTCCACTATATGCTGTAGTGCCATCAAATACTAATCGCACATGACTATTACTTGCAGTATGTGTTACTGCAACATTACCTGTGGTAGCAATACCAGAATTAGCAATACTGACAGTAGTTGGTGTACCTTCAGGTTCTGTCACAGTATAAGTAAAATCTAAAGTTAAAGAACTAGGAGTTGGAGTGGCAGTCGTTGATGATAAAGAAATTGAAGGAGATGTATTAATAGTAGAGATTTTATACCAACCAGAACCATTTGATAAGTATAGAGTGCTAGTCAATGTAGCATAAGCTAAACTACCTGCAGAAGATATTGGAGAGAATGGAAGTACTGAAGAGTTAGCATACGTAGTAACTCCACTCATACCTAAAACTCCACTTCCTGGTGTTAAAGTAGATGTATTTGCATGTCTGTCTTTTACTATAAGATTACCACTATCTGCACCTAGAATAACTCTACTGTTTCCTGTACCTAGTGTAATACTATTTGCTGTGTAAGATAACTTTTGTACCATAATTACTCTCTTTTATTTCTTTATCTTATTTATATTCCTGCTAGAAGTGAGGTTGCTGGAGTAAAATCTTTCTTATATAAACATTGTCCTTTTACAAATCTAACATTAGAAATGTAACCATATAAACCAGCACTACTATTACCGCCTATTCTAAATTTATCATTTGTAATATTAGATGAGTGGGCGGCACTATATATGCAATTACCATCAACGAAAACATATATGTTACTCGCATCTCTACTTACTGCTAGATGTCTCCAATGCGGCATCCATGATCCACCTCCTGATTGTCCTCCATAATCGTCCCAATGACTTTTAATTCTATTATTTCTTTCAGCATTACTAGAACCACCAATATTAATACCAGTACCAACTACTTCAAAACTACTATGAGTAGCATTAAACTTTAATTGTAAATGATTTCCCGAACTACTCGTAGCACTTAGTATAGGACATGAAATTGGTGTATTTCCTGATTGATGAACGAGTAGAGCCCAACATTCTAAAGTAAATTGTCCTGTACCTATTTGATAGTTTGTTGTACTTGTAGGTGTATCTACAGTCTTTTGACTATCTGAAGATGCTGTATTTTCATTTCCCAAAAGAGAAAACATATCACCCCGTGGTGCATATTCAGAAGCAGTCATTGAGTTATTGACTGTAAGAGTTGCTCCTACAGCACTAGCATCATGTGTTGGATCATTTGTAGTTGCCGCTAAGAGTTTTACGTTTGATGCAGTACATGTAATACCTTGTTGAAATGAAGTAGTAGTTGTAAGAGTTTCTCTTTTCGGCTCGAATGGATATCTACCACTTCCTTGTGTCCATCTCCATTGAGATAGATAACCTAACCAAGGCCCAGTCCATTTATAACCACCACTTGTAGTATATCCAGAACTTCCAAAAAATTTATAACCCGATCCACCAATCTCACCTTGATGTTCTAAATAACCACTTGATTCACCATCTATGAAAATCTTAACATGATCGCCTTGCTTTCTAACAAGTGCAACATGGTGCCAAGTTTGTCCAGTAAATGCACTACCAGCATGATCTAGAGTTAAAGCTGAACCACCTACGTTAGAAGCACTACTTCCTGAATTATTTCCACCATGATAGTAAGATATTTTATTACCTCTACTGTGATCAATATAAAATACATCATGATTAGCGGCAGTCCCGTGAGCCCCTAAATTGAAGAAACCTCTATCAAATCCATTTGCATCGGCCGCAACACTAGCATTATCATGATATGCCCAACCTTCGATTGTTATATCTTCTCTCCACTCAGCACCACTCATTACTTTTGGAAGATAGCTATTAGCAAAGTCAACTGTTTCATCTGTACCATTAAACTTTAGAGAAGGTGTTGAAAACTTTTGTACAGTTGTACTAGTTACAGGTCCCATACTAGTTGAATAACTAGTTTCTTCTCCCCATTGTGGCCAAGCACC
>Ga0163179_10003284_pt1 | contig 11010 bp, 10 predicted proteins | sample AtlANTMetagenome_FD_109643 | JGI IMG/M metagenome (GOLD analysis project Ga0163179, IMG submission 109643) | Marine eukaryotic phytoplankton communities from the Atlantic Ocean - Atlantic ANT 2 Metagenome | ecosystem: Environmental > Aquatic > Marine > Oceanic | place: North Atlantic Ocean... | reverse complement strand
GAGCGTTTGCCCAGGACCGGCACGGTACCGCCGATGATGCGCCCTATGGCGGTGGCAGTGGGATGGTGATGAAGGTGGACGTGGTTGACCGCGCATTGGAGTCGGTGCGTGATGACGACGCTTATGTCGTCCTGATGGCAGCGTCGGGACGATCTTTTGATCACGCGGTAGCGCAGGAACTTGCGACGAAGAAGCATCTGGTGTTGTTGTGCGGACACTATGAAGGCATTGATGAGCGTGTGCGTGAGCACCTGGTTGATGATGCGATCTCTATCGGAGACTATGTGCTTACGGGTGGGGAGCTTGCCGCGATGACGATCATCGACGCCGTAGCGCGTTTCGTTCCCGATGTGCTCGGTAACGCCGAGAGCTTGAAAGAGGAGTCGTATTCGGCAGGGCTCCTTGAGTATCCGCAGTACACCAGGCCGCGGACATACAAGGGCTGGGACGTCCCGGAAGTGTTGTTGTCTGGCCATCACGAGCGGATCGCAGCTTGGCGAGAGGCGCGTTCTGTGGAGCGAACGCGCGAAATTCGGCCTGATCTACTAGAAAAAGTGGACGGTCGGTCTGATGACGCCTAAATAGGGAGCCTTGTAGGGGCAGAGACGACGGGTTCTTCGAGAAGATACGCTTCGTCGCTTGACAGGACTGTCATGCCTCGCTAACTACAGCCGGCTTTAGAATCCGATAATTGTCGAGGTCGACATGACTTCCATGCAGCAAATCGAGCGCGAGCTCTTCCCAGTCAGAAATGACGTCGACCTTCAACCCGGCGACACCGTGCGTGTACACGTGCGTATCGCAGAGCCGGGTAAGGGTAAGAAGAAGAAATCTGGCGCGCGCATCCAAGTTTTTGAAGGCACGATCATCGCGCTCAAGAGGGGCGGCCATCGTTCTACGTTCACCGTTCGGAAGATCTCGTACGGTGTCGGCGTTGAGCGTATCTTCCCGGTCGATAGCCCGAGCGTTCAGAAGATCGAGGTGACAAAGCGTCACCGCGTTCGTCGCGCCAAGCTCTACTATCTTCGTGAGCTTCGCGGTAAGGCCGCTCGCCTTAAGCCACTTCGTTAGAGGCTTGTTTTGGGGCGTTCCGCTGACCAACGGCGGGATGCCGTAGCGCGGGGACACGAGGCAGAAGCCCGTGTTGCCGCGTTTTTGATCGCGGAGGGCTGGCAGGTTCTCGCACGGAACTGGCGCGCGCGCGTCGGTGAATTGGACCTCGTCGCGGAGCGCGAGGGTCAGCTTCGCTTTGTAGAGGTCAAACAGCGAGCCTCTGGGGACGTAGTGGGCTTGGAGGTCGTGACGGCAGAAAAACGTCGTCGGCTTACGCGCACAGCGCAGAGCTATCTGGACCGTGTACAACCTACGTTTCAAGAGGTCGCCTTTATGGTCGCATGGGTAAAGACCGACGGTGATCTCTGGCATATCGAGATCATCGATGACGCCTTTGACGTAGAGTGACCTATGGCTCTATTTGTCGCTTCCACGCCCATTGGGAATCTTTCTGACGCGACACCGCGTCTACGGCAGACGCTAGAACAGGCTTCTTTAGTGCTTGCAGAGGACACGCGCAGGACGAAGAAATTGCTATCGGCGCTGGGCGTCGAGACGCACGCTCGCATGCGGTCCTGCCATCAACACAACGAATGCGGCCGAACGGACGAGGTGCTTGAAGTCCTTGGCCGTGGTGACAGCGTGGTTTTGGTGTCTGATGCTGGAGTACCTGTTGTGTCGGACCCGGGGGCGGTCATCGTAGAGGCCGTTCACGCCGCTGGGTTCGACGTTCGCGTGATTCCAGGACCCTCTGCAGTCGCATCAGCGCTCTCTGTCAGTGGTTTTGCGGGGGTGCCACATGCATTTTTCGGCTTCGCTCCGCGCAAGGGCAAAGCGCGGCGGGTCTGGCTCGACACGGTTTTAAGTTTTCAGGGCACCACAATCGTGTTCGAAGCGCCCAGTCGCACTGGCCGTCTGGTCAATGATTTGGCTGAAGCCGATCCGGAAAGGTTGGCGTGTCTTTGTCGTGAACTCACGAAAGTGCACGAAGAGGTCTTAAGAGCGCCGCTTATGGAATTGGCGACGGCACTTGAGGGCAGGGAGCTCAAAGGAGAGGTGACGTTAGCACTCGCGCAACCGGCGAGCGATTTCACCCTGACCGCGGCACCGGAGAAGGCGCTCCGTGGGCAAGGCGCTGCCGCTGGAGCGCTCGCTGCCTCATGGGGGCTTTCTCGTCAGGAGGTCTATGAGGCGCTGTCGACGCTCAAGGAAGAGCTTGTTGGAGACTGAGCCTGTTGGAACCCTGAGATTAGAACTGGCCGGCTAGCGCAACCCTTCCACCCTTGAAGCCGGGCAAGCTTTTGCATTGGCCCCCAGCGCAGCGGATTCCCGCTTTGTACGCGCCGTAAAACAACTTGAGGGTTGTGTCGCTTGTGACGGTGTACTGTGCTTCACCGGCCATATAGACGTTTTCCGAGACGTTTCCAGTCGAGGCGACCAAGGGGTTGTCGGAGTAGTCTTGGAAGACGGTGAAGACCCACGACTCGTTGGGAAGTATGGAGAAGGCGGCTTCAACTTCTGTAAAATCGTGTTGCTGGATTAGGTTTTCACCCCAGAGGAAGCGCTCTGCTGCGACAGCGAGCTCGACTTCTCCAAGGGCACCCGCTGGCAGCATAATCGACGTGTCGATGTGGGCTTGCGTGTCTTGGCCCGTGTCGTCTTCACGAATGTCGTTTCTCAACCCGCTGTTCAACACGACGTGCGCGACGTGGCCAAAATATTCGACGCCTACGACGGGGTGAATAATCGTTTCGGGGACCTCGTTAAAGTGCAGTACGCCCGTGTCCAGGTCTTTGAAGGCGGCCAGCGAGACGTAGGGCGTAAGTAGGCCCTCTTTCAGCGAAAAGTCGACGCGTGCACGGGCTCCCCAGATGTCATCAGAGTTGAGCGCTGCAGAGCTGTCTTCAGTGATGACACGTTCATATTCGAGGCTTGGTCCCGCTACGAGTTCATAGCCTTGCAGTGCTGCGTATTGGTTGACCTGCTCGGTGTTGTAATAGCGTTTACCTTCAATGAGGACCGCCATGATCCCCGGGTATGCGCCTGCGCTGAAATACAAGCCGTAGCCTGGCTCGACCGCGTCTTCGTCACCGTCAAAGAAATCGGCAGATCGGTAGTCGTACAGTGCGCCCTCGGCGTAGAGGTCGATTCCTGCGACGCCAAACGCTTCCGCAGAAGCCCCGGTTGTGAGCACATCAAGGGAGCTGCCGAAGCGCTCCGCTGGCCCGGTGCCGTCTTGTCGGTCAAAGGTCATCATTACCGCGTGAATACCAAGGTCAACCCCGGCGACATCACTTCGTTCGAACCGGCCGCCAGAGACCATGTGATAGCGGTCGCCCTCGATGTTTTTGTTTGGGTTGTCTTGGCTGACCTGTTGTGGGTTGGTCACGCCAGACATCAACGTGAACTGCCAGTCGGATCCGCGCGCTACAGACCGGACGCCGCGTAGGGATGTGTCGATATCAATATCGGTGTTTCGCGCCATATTGAGCGCCATGCCGCGCGCGAAGGCACCATAGCTGTCGCCGAGTTGAAACTCGACCTTGTTCATCTTCTTCTTGAAGTACAGCTTTTCTATGTTGGCGAAAGCGTCTGTCCACGGGCTGGTGACCGTGTCGCCGAGCAACTCATAAGATCGATACAGCTCGTCATCGAGGATGTATCGGTTCGCGTAAAACGCGACCTGGTCTATCTGCATCCCGAAGCTTAGCCTGGGTTTGGAGACTAAGAGGTTGAGCCGGTTCACTTGTTCCACATAGTTGTGGATCGCCCGATCCTCGAAGCCTTCCAAGACCTCGTCGACCTGGTAGTACCTGGCTTCAAAGTCGTTATCGACCTGTACATTCGCACCTGCGAAGGCGCCTTCGCCATCCAAGGTGCCCGCAGCATTTGCGCTCGCGAGCGCACCGAGTGCAATCAACCAACTGGTCATGTTCGTTACTTCGCTAGTAGGGCCTTGATTTCTTTCTCAAGTTCGACCTCGTCACCCGGCTTGTAGCCCGCATGCGTCCGTTCGATTTCACCCACTCGGTTGATAAGCACGCTGAAGGGCACGTTCTTTGAGGGGTTGAACATTGAGACAACCTCGGTCTCTGGGTCGAGCAGGATCGGGTAGGTCAACTTCTTCATCTTTACTGTGGGTTTGATCTTGGAGGCCATCTTGGCGTCGTCGATCGAGATCCCCAGGATGACCAGGCCGTCGCCCTTGTGTGCTTTGTACATGCGTTGGAAGTGCGGCATTTCCGCTTTGCAAGGCGTACACCAGGTCGCCCAGAACGTGACCAAGACCACCTTTCCCCGAAAATCGGAAAGGGACACGGTTTTGCCGTTCATGTCTTTAAGCGTGAAGTCCGGGGCTTTTTCTGCAGCCAATGCGGGGGGAGTCATCGCAAAGGCGCCAAATAAGAGGCTCAGCGCGGCCAGGATGTGTAGGAAGGAGCGGCGAGATGCGAGTAGAGAGCGCACGGAGGAGCCTCCTTAAGTGTGACGACGGGTAGCTTATCCAATGGACGAACGGTTTGTTCGATTATTCGAACGGTTCTATGCGGCCCGGACGTGATACGCGGTCTACCATGCCTACACCGCTGGCAAGAATTTTGATTGTAGATGACGAGCCCGCCATTCGGACGGTGCTTTCTGCACAACTGCGACGCAACTATGACGTCGCTGCTGTAGCGAACGGTGCCGAAGCCATCTCAAAGCTTCACGCAGATCGCTTCGACTTGGTGCTCACCGATATGCGGATGCCGAATGTCGATGGCCTGGAGCTGCTTGGCTATGTGCGGCAGCACTTTCCCGAGGTTCCCGTCATTGTTTTGACGGCGCATGGGACGGTGGACTCTGCCGTGGAAGCCATCAAGCTTGGCGCACACGATTTCATCACAAAGCCCTTCGATGAACGCGAACTTGCCCAGGTCATCGCCAAGGCGATGGGACACGCTCGCGCAGCGCGACAAGCGGTCCACGCCGACGCGCAGGGGCGTTTTGAGATCATCGGCCGCACACCTGGAATGAAACAGGTGTTTTCTCTTATCGAGAAGGTCGCGGACAGCCCAACGACCGTTCTCATCCAAGGTGAGAGTGGGACCGGAAAAGAGCTTGTTGCGAGGGCGCTGCACGAACAGTCGGGACGCGCCGACAAGCCGTTCATCCAGGTCAATTGCGGAGCGATTCCGGAGAACCTCTTCGAGAGCGAACTGTTCGGGTATGAGCGCGGTGCGTTCACCGGTGCGGTCACGAGTAAGCCGGGGCGTTTTGAGCTCGCCGACGGCGGCAGCATGATGCTTGACGAAGTCCGCGAGTTGCCGAGAGACATGCAGGTCAAGCTGTTGCGCGTGCTTCAAGAGGGCACCTTTGAGCGGGTCGGTGGGCTCGACCTAAAATCCGTTGATGTGCGTGTTGTGGCGGCCACGAATGTAGACCTCGCGCAAGAAGTGTCGGATGAACGGTTCCGCGAGGATCTTTATTACCGATTGAACGTGATTTTGATTCAGATCCCGCCTTTGCGCGAGCGGCTCGATGATATTCCGTTGCTCGTCGAGCACTTTCTGCGAAAGTTCAACGAGCGACTTGGTCGATCGATTCGAGGGGTCGGGCCAGAGGGGCTCGCTGCGCTGATGGCGCACGCCTGGCCGGGGAATGTTCGGGAATTGGAGAACGTGATTGAGCGGGCGGTCCTGCTCGCTGAAGGCGACGAGATCGGGATTAGCGAGCTCTCACATGTGGGAGGCGCCGCACAGATGGGATCCGAAAGCGCCACGATAGTCTCTGATTTCGAAGAATTAGATCTCAAGGAATATGTGCGAATGCACACTGTCCAAATCGAGCGGGCACGCATCCAACGCGCGCTCGAAGCGGAGGACGGGAACGTTACGCGCGCGGCTAAGCGACTTGGTATCAGTCGAAAAAGCCTGCAAATCAAGATGAAGGAATACGGGCTACGCGATCCTGCGCCTTGACGGAGCAATGGAACCGCACGTACCCTTTCGCGGAAGGAGCTTCGCTTGATGCTATTCGCTGCCGCAATGTTTTCGCTCGGAGCCGTTGGGATCGCCAATGGCGCGGAAGTTACCGATTTACCCACAAATCTACGTGGCGACGCGGGCGTAAGATACGACCACAGCGCGCTTTCCGGTAGCCTTGTAGAGGGCGAGAGCACGGTGGGAAACCGGTCTGCTGATAGTGACAAGGTCACCTACAGCGCTGTCTTTTCGCCGATTTCAGGCGCCGCTGTGTTTGTCGAGGTTCCGAGTGTGATCGGGCGAAGCCTCTCTTATTCGGAATCGAATCAGATGTTGTTTGATCCGGTCGCCAATCGCGGGACGATGGTGGGGACGAGTCTTGTTGACGACCCACCGTCCTTTGAAGGGTCAGGCCTTGAAGGGATCTGGACTGGTGTACGCGCGTCGCCGTTCAATGAGCGGTATACGTCACGCGGAAATCGGGTCACCTGGTTGATCGAGTTGGCGATGCGGACTGCAGGAGAAAGCTTCTACGTCGCAGATGAAGAAGCGCGTGGCGGCGGGACCGGTGGATCTGCGTTGCGGGCAAGGATGGCTTTTAGTGCGCGCCGCGGCAGCGTTGAGCCTTATCTCCGGTTCGGCGTACAGCAGGAGAAGGCCTTCACCGTGGGCGACGATGACACGTCTTACGATCCCGCTGATAGTGTCTCTGTAGACGCCGGTTTAGAACTTGTGTCTTACGAAAATGAGGCTGCAGGATCACAGTTGGCGCTCGATTTTGGCGCGAGTTCCGTCTATCGCACTTGGCAAACTCTGCCTAGTGGGGTGTTGCTGCCTTCTGTCATGTCGAGTTCGGCGGACATCGCGGTGACAGAGAGTGAGTATGCCCAGCTCGCGTTCCGGTTTGGCGTGTACTACCGGGTGTTCGAAAACCTCCAGATCAATCTCCGATCCGAAGTCGGCTACGTGATGTCGCACGTCTTGGAACACCCGTACGCGGTGCGTTCCGGCTACGACAATCTCTATTACAGCGCCGGTGCGGAGATGCGCATCCGCATTCGGTGAGGCCACCGTCGTTAGCGGCGCGGCATCGATTCGCGCCTTTGGCTCTTTTCATGCCGTTGTTTTTGAACGGATGTGTAGGGTTTGGCGAAGGCACTATCTGGGTAGCGACTCTCGATCAGGGTGCCTACGAAGCGCGGGACGGGGAGTCACTAAGACAGACCGATGGACTGGACCTCTACGAGACCTTCGAGGAGTGCGATTCGTCTTTAGATGAGCGTTGCTATGCCTTTGGTTTTGAAGCGGATGAAGATGGCGGCATGCTCGCGACTTGGTCCGCCGCATCGCTGTCGGACGGATGGGGCGGTCTCGAAGACTGGCGGGGCAGGATTTTTCGAACGGACGCGTCCGGAGAGATGGTTTGGCAGGTCGACGCCCTCGATTTCTCTGTGAATTTTCCCGGCCGGCTCGATGGCGTTTGCCGGTACGATCTCGAGGACCCTTGCTCACCAGACGCCGAATTGGTGGCTGCCATCGATTCTGACTCCGTACGCGCTGCGCGCCTCTGTCAGTTTCACCAGCCGCACGCGGTGGTGGACATCTCTTCGGGCGATGACATCCGGTTGATTTTGGTGGACACGCGGAACAATCGCCTGTTGCAGGTCTCGGTCGAAGAGACCTCGAGTTGCGCAGTCGTTGAGCAGGTCCTTGGGAACGCGCACAGCGGGTGGGAAGACTTCGGCGCGCCCAACCACCTGCAGGTCTGGGAAGACACGGAGCGCCGCTATGTGTTGATGACGCATAAAGATCTGATCCCAACCGAGGAATCACCAGGCGAGGGGCGTGGTGGGGTCGTGTTGTGGGCGCAGAGTTTGGGCGACGTTTATGAATGGGGTGAGTCGGCTGTACAGACCTGGGAGCGGGTCTGGCGCTATCCGGCTGACGGGTATCTCAACGCGCCGCATAACGTAGAGCGCTTCGAGTCGGATTCGGGAGATCTGCTCGTGTATGCCCATTCGAATGGGGCGGGGGACACGTGGAATGAGGGCAACCTGGGAAGTTTGGGGATCGCCCGTTTTGACGCTGCAGACGGTTGGATGAGCGCGCCGTCCTATTTATTTGATGTTCGACCTGACAGGGTGGTCCGGCGCAACTTTGGGTTCATACGCGATGCGGACTGGGTCGAAGATGAACGTTTTTTGCTCGGTGATTCGGGGTGTTTACGTCCTGAGGGCTGCGAAAAGAAGCGCGCTGGTCTCTGGGATGTGACTGTCGATTTATCTGCGGAACCCGCGGGTGGAACGGGTGCGTGGGGTGATCAGATTTTCGTTGAACCGCAAGATGCGACGCGATTTGAGCGTATAGACGATGTTTATGAGGCCGATGCATGGATGGGACGTAGTTTCGAGGCCCGTTGAGGCGGGCCCAGCGTTGATTTTCTGTCAGAAACCTTGGCCGAGGGTTTGACAGAGACGCTTGTATGCGGAACATTTCCCGGGCCTCGGGGTTCGTTGCTTCCTCGGGGGTTTTAGGAGAGTTCATGTTTCGCGCGTTGCTACTTGTGCTCGCTACTGTGGTTTTTGCCCCGACCGCTGAAGCAAAGGTCTTTAAACCGTCGTCTGTCACGGCGTCCTCGACGCTGCCGCCCGCAGAGGGCGTGGAATACTCGGCCGATAAGGTCAACGACGCCAAAGCCTCGACCCCTTGGATTGAGGGTGATGGTGGGAGCGGGCTAGGCCAGTGGATTCGGCTCGATCTGGACGGCGAACAAGATGTGCGCGAGCTCAAGATTTGGAACGGAAACTGGTACAGCTTTGACTTCTGGACTCGCAGTAACCGCGTAAAGGACATCGAAGTAGAGCTCTCTGATGGCTCAAAGCATTCCTTCACTTTGAAGGATGAAAAGAAGCCCGAGACTATCAAGCTGCCTGGTGGCACGAAGACCTCAAGCGTCAAAATCAAGATCAAGTCCATCTACAAAGGCTCGACCTGGAACGACTCGTGTTTCAGCGAGATTCTACTTTCTGACGGAAAGGGCCTTGATTTCGCGACGCCCGCTTCCACCGCGACCAGTGGCTTCCTCGAAGAGGATTCTGACGGCAACTACGGCGTTGAAAACGCCTTCGATACGCTGAAGGACACCATGTGGTGTGAAAACGATGCTTCAGGAGATGGCACGGGCTCTTGGATTGAGTACACCTTCGGTTCGCCGACGGCGATCAGCAAGCTCAAGCTGCACAACGGAAACGCTTACGGTATTACCCAGTGCACCGCGAGCAATCGCGCCAAGGCGATTCGTCTGGACTTCTCTGATGGCTCAAGCAAGACCATTGGAAATGTCTCGGGGTCTTGTCCTTTGCTCAAACAGTACGCGTTTGACTCGCGCACCGTGACGTCTGTGAAGATGACGTTCACGACGGTCACAAAAGGCAGCCAGCACAATGACCTGTGCATCTCCGAAGCGCGCTTCTCTAAGTAGGCTTTCGTGGTGAGGGCTACCTAAAAACGCCGAAGGTCTCGTCAGGCTGAGGTCAAGAGGTTGCGGGCGCGCATACTAGGCTCTACGCTACGATGGTTAGCGCGACGCATGTCTTTGCGTTGCGCCCATCAGGAGTCAGAGATGAAGCGTTTGGCATTGTGCGCAGCTGTTGTCGTTTGGTCTGGGTGTACACCTGACCATGAGATCAACCGCAATCTGCAGTACGACACCTTCTACCAAGAGCCGTCGAACGCGGTCGATATTCTCTGGGTCGTGGATGACTCCATCTCGATGGAGGATGAGCAAGAGAAGATGGCGGCGCGGTTTTCCACCTTCATCGCGCACATTGAAGAAACGAATATCGATTTTCATATCGGTGTGGTGACCACGGATGTGGACCCAGACAACGACGGTCGCGGACAGCTTGTCGGTGACCCCATCTACCTGACGTCCGCTGATGACAATTACGAAGATCTCTTCCACGACCGTGTTCAGGTCGGAACGGACGGGTCGGATAAAGAGCAGGGACTTGAAGCCGCGTATCAAGCGGTGACAGAGCCCTACGCGTCGGATGCTAACGCGGGCTTCTTGCGAGAGGATGCCGTCCTCTCGTTGATCTTTGTCTCGGATGAAGACGATTGCTCTCACCGTGGGGGGCTCGGTTCAGAGCCGACAAACCACGATTGTTACGCGTCGACCCAAGACTTGGTGCCGGTGAAGGACTACATCTCGGACTTCAAAGAAGTGAAGTCGTCTTCGGATAAGATCATCGCGTCTTCGATTGTCGGTCCGGAAGCCGCAAACGGTTGCCAAGAGACCGTACCTGGGCACCGGTATTGGGATCTCGCTGAGGGACTCGGTGGCATGATCGCAGACATCTGCGCAGACGACTACGAAGACATCATGTCGGAGCTCGGTCTGTCCGCTTCGGGCGTCCGGTCGTCGTTTCAGCTGACTTACTCGCCCGTCGACGGCACGATCGAGGTGTACATCGACGAGGATCTGATCGAGCAGGACGCGGAGTCGGGTTGGACCTATGACAGCGAGACGGGGTACATCACGTTCAACGGTGATTCTGTTCCGCCCCGAGATAGCGTCATCACGATCCACTACGAAGTGGGCGGTTCCGTTTAGTTAGGCGCGGAGCGCTTCAAGGTCGGGGAGCTTCTGCGCCAAGCGGTATAGGTCAGGGAGTTCGTGGATCTCCGATTCCATGCGGGCCACCTTGAGCACGCGGGTCCCAGCGCTCACCTCACGCTCCAGCGCACTGACGGCGTCGGCGTCGGCGTTGGCAAGCGCGCCATGACGCGCTGGTGCGTCACGCACGGCCTGTAAACACTCTTCCCAAGTCGTCAGGCTCATGGCTTCTGGCTTCTTCAAGCTGGCAGGAGGAACCGCCTGTTGGGCCGTTAGTGGTAGTACGCACCGGTTTACGAGCAGTGCACCGACGGGAAAACCCAGGGTCTCCAGGAATGTGAGCAGTTCTATCGCTTCATTCCGTGACGTCGCGGCAGG
>Ga0163179_10003281_pt1 | contig 11017 bp, 16 predicted proteins | sample AtlANTMetagenome_FD_109643 | JGI IMG/M metagenome (GOLD analysis project Ga0163179, IMG submission 109643) | Marine eukaryotic phytoplankton communities from the Atlantic Ocean - Atlantic ANT 2 Metagenome | ecosystem: Environmental > Aquatic > Marine > Oceanic | place: North Atlantic Ocean... | reverse complement strand
GTTCGAACATTTCTTGAGCGCTCATTTGGGCTTTGCGTGTATCCCAAGGTAAACCTAAAGTTTTGCAATGTTCTTTTTGGATTGTGTATACACCTTCCACTACTCTTTTGCAGGTCTGCCAAAATTCTTCTGTTTGGCCGTTCTCAATTTGCCTTGCATAAGTCCGTTTATAAACGAAATATCCAAGGCCGTTAAACCCCCAATTGGGTTGACTTTCTTTGTAGTTATTAATGAAATCTTTCGAAAGAGTAAAGGCTCTAATTTTGCGACCGTCTTTCGTTTGAGATAAAAACATTAACTTCTCCTTTTTTAAAAAATTTATAATTTATTTTATACAGTTTGTTTACAATATTATATAGCAAACAAAAAGATATCAATAGTAAAACTGTGAAAAATAAAAAAAACACAATGAAGTGCTGTATGGTTACAGATAGTATTTGTATAACTTTATTTAGTGTTTCAAACACTATGTTTTTCATTTTGTTTCTCATTGATTTCGTAATCTACCCCAATGAAGTTTCTGTAGATAATTAAAGTAAAGTTTATTAACAGTCCGCAAACAATAGAACCTACTACTGAGAGTATGCTTTTAGAAATGCTAGATAAGAAAATAAAACAAATACCTGTAGCCATTATATCGCAAACCAAGGGTCGTGATAGCAGAAAAGTTTTAAGTCTAAGAGGTAAATGCTGGAATGAGAAAACTAAACTGATCCAAGTTATTACACCGAGAATTAAACCATCGATCATTGTGCAACCACAACGAAATAAAATATATAGTTTGTTAACATGATATCTCTCCTTTAGATAATATAATGTGTAGTATATTGTACAAAAGTAGTAACTTTTGATTGATGTGTTGTGCATTAAAACATATATCTAATGTCCATATATGGCATAGTTTTTAAAACAATATTCCTAAAGGTGCTAGTTAGTTCTTTTTTTAATTTCCAGTTGTATCTAATATTTTTTCCTCCGTATATGGAGGTTTTTGGTTCTTGGTTTTCTGGAGTCCATAAAAGTTTTTCAGCTTTAGGGTGCCAAATTTTATTTATATAATGAAGATCTTCATTGTGAGTTAAAAATATTACTTCACATTTCAATTGAGCCTTTGTCTTTTTAGACAAGTGTATATCTAAAGTATGCATTAAATTAATATAGTCTTGCTCCCAGCCATCATATATTATAACTGGACTGAAATTTAAATGAACTTCATAGCCAGCCTTGCAAAAGTCATCAATTGCTTGTGCTCTTTCTTTGATTGAGCTACATCTTACATCTACTAATTTTGCGATATGAGGTGGCATTAAAGAAAACCTGATTCTAGATTTTTGTTGTGGATCATATTTTAACATTTCTCTATTCACATACTTAGTAGCAAAAGTAGCTTTTGCATTTGGAATTTGAGTAAATAAAGAAACTATATCTTTAACATTGTTTGAAATTAAACTATCTACACTTACGTCATTGTTGCAGCCAATATCATAAGTCCAGTATTTATAATCGCATTGATTTGGATTAGTTTTTGGACCTAAGGTATTTGAATGTTTAATAATTGAGTTTTTAATTTCTTCTATATTTACAAAAGCAGTTATAGGGTTTGCATAGCCTTTTCTTCTAGCAACATAACAGTATGTACAAGCCATTGCGCATCCATTAGCAATGCTTGGAGGAATAAAATCAGTAGATCTTCCATTGGTTTGGAATTTCATTCCTGATTTTACTCCTAGTACTAAATACTCTTTTTTTACTTTATTCCATTGTTTTACTAGAGAAGGGTTATTGTTTAGTTCTGGTATGTTCCAGTGACTTTTCACTTCTTTGATTTCAGCTTTTGGATACTTGTTTAAAATTTCATTAGTTCTTTGATATCTCTTTGCTTTTGTTTGGAGAAAAATTTTTTTAATGTCTAGCATTAATTTTCCTTATTAAATTTTGTTTTAAGCCAAAGGCCTATTAGCGGTAGAGAATATAAAGCGGTTATAGCCATATTCCATTCCCCATGACAATTTGATAAATGTTCCATTGTTTTTCCTAAGTTATTAATTTGAGTATGTTGTTAGCTATAGTTGCAATAGAGAAAGATATTCCTCCAATTGCAATTGCTATAAATAACTTTTGTTTAAAATTGTTGTTTCGACTGCACATATTGTTATTGTCCTGTCCATTTCATTTCGACATGCAAGCTCATGCCAACTTGTTCCATTATTTTTCGAACTTCCAGTAGCATATCTAAACGCTGCTTCCAAAAGTTTTTTACAAGTTTGCTTGCAACTCTAGCTGAAATAGTACTAGACATATAGCTTTCTGCCATCTTTTCTATGACAGTCGCTGCGGGACGCTTAGCTCCCTTTTTGCTGTAGTTTTGCACTATAGCATTTACTACATCTGACTTCTTTATTGAATTTCCACCAACAATTGCATCACCAATACTACAAGAAACACTATAATAGTTGTTTGCGATTTGAGTATTAGCTGCAAGTTGAAGTAAAATTTCTCTAAATTTAACGCTATCTAAATCTTTGACGCTAGGTATATCTACCATAAGTTCTGAAGCCCACTGATATAAAGTTTTTTCATAAAATACAAAGCTTTGTATAAAGCCCGAACTTATTTCTGAATAAATTTCTGCACCTTCTTGGATGGTTTCCAAAATCGAATCAGATGATACACTTTGTATTGGGCTTTGTTCTTCTGTATCACTCATAGTTGCCTCCTTAAAGCGTAGGGTGTCTTGTTATTTCTTCCAATTCTTTCTCTGTTGATACAGTGTAGAAAGTTAAATCAAGATCTCTTAATACATTGAGCATTAAAGCAACGTGCTTGCTCGTTGTATTGGAATAATATATAGAATACTTTGCGGATGCAGGATACACGACTATAGTGTCTCCGAGATTTTTTGCTATCTTAAGTGAATAAGAATACAAATAGCTGTCTAAAGACTTTACCGCACCTGCACTTGAGGTTGCATTCTCATTTTGTATAAATTTTTTTATTACATTTTCGTTTGTCATTCTTTTTCCTAAGTAGTTTTTGGTTTTTTTTCAGGTAAATAAAAAACCCATAGGGCGCAAAATTTTTTTTCAAAAATTTCACACCCTATAGGCGATTTTTTTTCTATTCTTTTTACCAGAGAGGTCGCTTTGTGCTTTGTTTCGTGGTATTAGAATTTGTATTTGAATTTCCGTTGATATTGCTATGCATATTTGCAGAAGTAGCTCTCGAAGAAGAACTTACATTTTGATTGTATTTATCAATTATAGTTGAAAACACCTCTTCTCTGACTTCTTTGGCATTGTCGCCTACAAATCTTGCATCATCAAACCATTTGTCTTCGTTGGTTTCTTTATCTTTACCTTTGTGCTGTGGTGGCTTTACAAATAAGCCATTTGAACCTGTAAAGATTTTAAACCCTGTTACTTCGAAAACGTTTTCAACGCACAACGAGGCGTAAGCAAGGATTTTGCTTTTGGGATTTTGTATTGGATATACTTTGACTGTGTAACTGAACATTTTGACTCCTATTTTCCAATCTTTTTTCTAGATTTTTTTTTAATATGTGTTTAGACAACTTTCTAATTGAAGAAATTGATTCTTCGGTTAGTGTTTCTATTGTTCTCTCAATTATTTTCTGCGCTATTGCTGAGAGTAGCAGATTCTTTATTAGTGCTTTCATTACTGTTTTCCTCTATTCTTACTATGTGTTTTTCTTCTAGTTTTCTATAATAGTAACCAAACGACATTGCCAGAGCTATAGTTTGTAAAGTACCGATTTCTTCCATGAAGTTTACCATTTTTAAATAATCTGAAAGAGCAACGCTTAATCTTTTAAAGTCATCTCTTTCGTTTGTTTGAAAAATGTTTTTCGATAGCAGTTCAAATATATGTTCTGCTTTATATGAAGCTTCTTTCGAAGTCTCTCCATTGGCATCCGTCAAGATCCAATTAAGATCAACTTCCCACAGCTCTTTTAAGTTTACTTTTGTACTTCTATTAGACATTTTACCACCCTAAGAACTTTGGAGCTGCTGCCATAAATAGCCTTAGCAATACAGTGAATTCTCCACTGCTGCAAGGTACCATTACTGTTTTATTTACACTTTTATCTTTTGAAAATTCTGAAACAACTAGTCTAAAAGTACCAGCGTAACGACCTTCACCAGGTTGAAACTCAAGCTTTTTGGTTGTGTTGCTTCCGGGCATACTGTGGATTAACGCTGGAGGTGATTCTGGGTTCTCGAAAATTGATGTCAAATCACTCATGCCTATTGCAAATGAGATTTTATTTGACCAATCGTAAGATCTTTCACCTTTTGATTTTGCTACTTCCAGTAGTACGGCTCCGTCTTTTTCAATTCTACCGTTTTGATCCTGCCTCGGTCTTATTAGACCAAATTGTGCAGCACCAATCTTTTTATATATTTTAAATTGACTTGGATATTTACTCATAAATTTTTCTCCTTACTTTTTAACCAAGAAAGAATAATGAGACCCTGCCTAACTAAAGAATTAGGTAGTGTTTCACCATTTTCTCTTATATCTTCTACTATTTTATTGGCTAGCTCAAGCTTTGATTGAACTGAACCCTCAATATTAACATATTGACAGCCCTGTTCAATAAAGACATTTGCTAACACTTCTACTAGATCATAAAGATCTAAGTTGGAATCAGACATCAATACGTGTATGTCTGATTTTAATTTTTCTTTTTTCATTCGTTATCTATCTTATATACTAAATCGGCCAAAGGCCCTCTATATTGTTTTGTCAGTATAATTTTACTCGTATATACTGAATTTTTAAATGTTTCAGAACCTATTAATACTTCTACGCCTGATTTTTCACCAGACTTTAAAAAGAGGTCAGATTGATTGACATCCCCAAGGAGTATTAATTTAGATCCTTCACCTATTCTACTTATCACGGTTTTAAGCTCGTGCCAAGTAAGATTTTGACATTCATCTAAAATGAACGTACAATTTTCATATGTGTTTCCTCGTACAAATTCGATTGGTTGATATTGCAAATCTGATTTCTGCATCAAGAACTCTATATAAGCTTTTGATTTTTCACCGAGTATCTTTTGTAGCACCAGTTTAAATGAATCTAAAAATGGTGCGTATTTTTGCTGTATATCGCCAGGTACGGGGCCGAATGCCCTGCCTTTTCCTATCGGAATTGCGGCTTTTGAAAAGACAAGTTTTTTATTATTTGAGTCATACTCTTTCATTGCGTATGCGGTTGCTAAAAAAGTTTTACCAGTTCCTGCAGTTCCTAATATGACGGTTAAAGGTATATCTGTTTGAGTAAGACAATGAACCATTGAAGATTGTCTTGCATCTTTTGGTGCAACTGTAGTTAGCGGGTTCTTATATCTTACTGCTTTAAAGTGATCTTTTCCTGTTTTTTGAACCAAGATTTTTAAATTTTGGTTCAAAAATAAATAATAATCATTAATGTTTGTGTTTTCGATTTCTATATCTATGAAACCTTGATCTTGTAGTTCGTCTAAATTCTTTTCTTCTAAAATGTAAAAAAACTTATCTGTCATGTTTTCCTCTAATAAAATAATAGATTCAATGTACTAAATAGTGCTTTGTTGGTAGTAACTGTATACTGGGGCTTGAGCATTGCTGTTTGGAGCAATGACAAATAGTCTTCGTCTAGCTCTTCTCCTCTTCTTTTGTGTCTGCTATATATTCTGTCAATTGGTTGCTTGTATAATATAACTATACTCTTAAAATGAGACAGTCCACAAGCGCTTTCAACTAATACTTTCCCTTTGGTTGACTTGACTTTTTTGATACATTGATTTTCAGTGGAAAACTGAGCATAATCTATATATGAAATATTGCTGTTCATCGATAAATACTTTTTTATTGCTGTTGTCTTACCAGAGCATGGAAGACCTATTAATTGTATTTTCATAAACAGATTTCTTTTAAAAATAAAAAGAACAAGAGCGACGCTCTTGTTCTTGCATTGTTGTTTTACTTTGAGGGTTAACGATTAATTGCCTTTTACGCTGCCAGTGGCAAAGACCTCAGTGGCCCCGTCCAAGGTTACTGAGCCCCATTGTGAGGATGGTACGCCTTCTCCATCAACAATCAACTGGCGACCGTTTAAATTGTGGTCTGCTGCGAATTGTGCAAGGCTAGTTCCTGCGCTAACCTCAACGCTACGTGCTCCAGGTCCTGGAACTAAAACAAGTGTAATTGTATTCATATTTTCTCCTATTGTGCTATTGAATATGTTTTGATATTATTTTGTTGTGTATAATTAAAAATTGTTTTCTTCTCGAAACTAAAATCCTCTTCTCTTCTGTTACTACTTACTAAATCGCATATTTTGTGTGCAGTATACGCGCTAACCATACATACAAGTGTTGTTATGATGCGCATATTGCAAGGTGCTTCGGGTATGTCTGAATCACTTAAAAGTGTTGATTCCCATTCATTTAATTGATTTGCATTAAAGCAATCTATTACATTTAGTTCTCCATAATCAAAACCAAGACGAGTTTCAAAAACTTTCTTTACTCGCCAGTTGTATTTGAATGCTTCGAATATATCTTTTCTTGCAGACATTGTGTCTACTGTTAAAACCAAAGGGCCATCAAGGAGATCCCTGTGTTCTTCAGCTTTGAAAAAATAGGGATGCTTCTCTACTTGAATGTGCGGATTGAAAGATTGGAGAACTCTTTGGAAAGCATCAACTTTTCTAGCTCCAATATCTTGACTCTCATATATTTGATTTGGTAAATTGTGATTTTCAACTACATCTAAGTCCCAAACTCTAAAGTTATGGAACCCCATTTTTGCTGCATAGAGCCCAATGTGACTTCCTGTAGCTCCAACTCCTATAATATTTAGGGTTGTATCTTGTGCATCTTCGGGACCAAACCATCCCGAATGCCTTAAAAAACTTACTTCTTTCATGTTTTTACCATCCTGTTTTTTGGAAAAAGGTTTCTTTAGATTCTGTAATTGCTTCTGCGAATTCATTTAAGATGTCATCTAGATCTACTGTTTGAGTAGGGCTGTCTGTAATCCTTTGTGCGACTTGATCGCAAAAAATTAAAGAAGCTTGCATTTGTTTTTTTGTAAGATCTAGTGCTGCTATATCTCCAGTTAAGTCATTAAATTCGTTTTCAAACTGATCTTTTTTTATAAGCCATTTGAGTTCACTTCCCATTTCGAAAATAATTTCAGGGTCCATGCAAATTGCTTCTTTAAGAGCACTCAAATGAAGCGGAGTTAAATGTTTTTCGAGTTGCTTGAAAAAAGTAGAGTTAGATGACTTTGTTGTATAAAGCTTAGAGGCTTCAAGTAAGCCTGAATTTTCGATAAGATTTTTATTTGATTGCACATAGTCTTCAAGTGAAGGTAAATCTTCTAAATCAAAGTTTTGATTATAAAAATTGTCTCCCTCCCATTGCCAATCTAAAATATTTCTACTTACAGTAGTTTTTCTTTTTCCGTAAGTTTTTTTTCTTTTTGGAGGAACTGGTTTTTTAAACTTTTGTTTTGCTTGAGAAGTGATGTGATCAAAATTGTAACCTTCTACGATTAAGGGCAGATTTTCAAAAACCAAACCGTATTTCGGGTCAAAGAGCTTACAGTAAAATGTATCTTTTTTATTAAAGATCATCATGAGCTGAGGCAGTTCAATGTTTGCATCTAATGCATCTTTACATTGTTTTGCAAATTGTCTCACATCTTGACCGGATGGATTTACACCCATCGTGTGATGACTATGGCACCATACCGTTAGGTTTTGCATTATTTTGTTAGTTTCTTCCAACCCATGTTCTTCTCTTAGTTCTTTAAAGAAACTAACCATCATCATGGGGTCGGATTCAACTTGTGTGGCTGAACAAACTTGTTCGGGGATATACATTCCATATATTTTATAGTAGATAGAGTCACCGTTTTCGATTCTTTCCATTCGGTGAAACCATTGAGCTTCTTGAGGTGCTACTGAAACTATATGGCGTATTGCGTTTAAGTCATAATGACTTATTAAAATTTTTGGCTCCATATTGAGCAGTTTGAATTGTCCATTATTTTTCATTTTTTCTCCTGGGTTCAGATAAACAGGGCAGCTCCGCTGCCCTTGTTAAATACTATAAAGAATTAACGAAATAAGGGAGTGTAACCTTCAACGCCAGCTCTCCGTAAATCGGCTTGCTGAGTTGCAGGATCTTCTACTTGTGGTTCAATTACTTCAGATTCAATTACTTGAGGTTCAGATTCAGTTTCTACTGTTTCCGCATGCATAGCGATATAGCTTTCGATTACAGCATCCTGAGCGCTTTCTTCAAAATTTTGAAAAGCCCTATTGTCATCTGGAAGAGAAATATCTTCAAACATATTTTGAAGTATTGATTCTGCATCTTGCAGACTTGCTAAGACTTTCCTTCTTTCCTCCTCTTCAAGATCGATTTTCTTTTCGATTGAATTTATCTCTTCAAGTCTTGGAAAATGTTTCCAATGTTTACCCCAAGCGTCTGACGAATTAGCCGAAGTAATCCAAGTCATTGCAGCCAGTATAGCCTGCCTGGGGTCTTGAGATTGAAAAGCACTATATATAGCACTTGAAGCTTCTCCAAGACATCCGTTTTGCTCCATTGTCATAAATGAAGTTAAAAACGAATCCATGCTTTGCATATTGAGTCTTCTTGAGGAAGTATGCGGGTGGAGCCACACGTTACTGCTTGAACTATCGTAACCAAAGATGCAACTACTTGTAAGTGGTGCTAAATGAATACTGCTTGCCGTTAAAGTTACATAAAAAGGGCCAACTGCAATTTTTGGGCAATTTTCACCTTTTTCAATAGGGTCGACTCTAACTACAACTGGTTTTACGATCTTAAACTTAATACAGTGTAACTTGTATTCGTTTTCATTTAAAAGCAACTTTCTTTTAGTATTCAATATTATTGAAGAGTCCTGCCTGGAACTGATAACGTTACCGCTGTCAGTTGAATAAGTTATATCTTCTATGTAGATTCCCTTTTTATTTAAATTTAATGTAAATTTGTCTTCAGGAACGGCTATTTGGATATCTTCTATTTCTTTTTTATATTTTGTATAAATTTTCTCTTTTTCTGGACTCAATTGTGAAAGTATTTTTTCATAAGATTCTATTTCTAATTTAGTTTTTTCTAAAACTTTATCTGCTGTTGAAAGGTATTGCTCTTGAGTTAGTATTCTTTCCTTACACTGTCGAATGTAACCCTCGTACTGTGTAATTCTGTCTTTTTGATCTTGAATCTCTCTAGAAGATCTGTTTTTTGTAGTATTGTGTTCTGACACTTTTCTTTCTTTAGCTTCCTTGTTTTCAGAGACTTCTTTTATTGAATCTGAAATTGATTTTAAACTTTTATAAGTTTTACTTTTTCCAAGAGAGAGCAAAGAAGACAAATTTGGAGTAAAGTCTTTTTCTTTTGAAATCTTTGTGCTAATCATTAAAGACTTTGTACAAGCCACTTCATTTGGAAAGACTTTTTCTATGCCGTTTGAATACTGAATGTGACCTTTATAAACTTCTTTTAAAAGTCTAGTATACTTTTCAGAATCATAAAGGTAACATCCTTCGAAATTTGATATTTTCTTGAAAAGAGAACTTAAATATTGCTTTGCTTTTACATATCTTTTCACAGTTGCACTCTTCATGAATGTTGCAAAGCCGTAAAAAGTAAAGTTTTCAAATTTGGAATCTGAATAAACTGTCAATGCGTTAGAAGTTCTGTAAGGAAACAATCCGTATCCTGTATGAAAGCTTTCCTGCGCATAGCTCTTGTAAGCGGTAACCGGATCGCCAGTCCCCTTAAGTAAAGTTTTGTATTTAAACATACCCATTTCTTCTGTACCTAGAGATTCTTTCATACTTTGAGCATTTGATACAAAGTGAACATCAGAAGGAACCTCTGAGGAGATAGTATAAGTAAGTTTTTCTGTGTACTTTCTACCTTCTGTAAAAGGGGAGGTCCTATTTAAAAAAGAAGCTGCTATAGAAGGCGTTTCTTCAAAATAGCTTGTAACATCTCTTACTTGTTGGTATTCGCTGTTATACCACTGAAACAGCTCTTTTGGAAAAAAGCTAAAGCATTTTTTGTCAAAGTCAAAAAAATAGTTACTCATATCTCTAAGTATTACTATGTATTCTATTTGATCGATATCTTGTTGAGTTATTTCTCGGTTTCTGTAATAGCCAGCTTGAGGCTGTAGAGATACTAAGTTTTCCCAGAAATAAGGACTGTTTTCTTTTGACAATAGGAGGATTTGTATATTCTCCTTAAGAACAGATCTTATATATTTGAAATTTACAACAGTTTCTGGGATAACATCTGCACTGTTGTGGTATTCGATATGAGATATAGTTCTCTTTCCTTCTCCGCGTCGATTTGAACTTTGTGAAAGCTCATAGCTAAACATAGTTTTTATTGCAGTCAAATGAGTTGAATTTGAATCCTCGATCATATTTTGAGAAAGAAAACTAGAGGCAGATGTGTTGGAATAGCGATAGCTATTTCTAGACTTAGAAGCTATAGCGGTCCATTTGTTTAAAGTTAATAATATTGTGTTCTTGTTGGTGTATGTTGTCATTCTTCTTTTTCCTTATATTGTAATGCTATGATACCTTTTAAAATTATGTTTTCAATATCAAGCGAGGTGAATTTTTTTTTATAAACTGGTTCATATTTATCAGAATATATGAAGGCGATTGATCCGCAATTATTGCAAGTGGTCGCATGTTTTTGTTCTTCTTTTTCTTGTTGTTTTTTCTCTACGTGTCCGCAGTTTTCTGTGTCTGTGCAAACTATTTTCATTTAAAACTATCCTTTTGTTAAAAAAATAATATAAACTTTATATATAAGCCAACCTTGGAGTTGCTATGAAAAATAAAAGTTTAATATTTATAATGCTACTAATAATAATCGGTTTACTTATCCCCGGATCGAGTTCTGGATTCAATACAGGGTCCATAGATAGTAGTGTAACAATTGGAATTG
>Ga0163179_10003279_pt1 | contig 11021 bp, 11 predicted proteins | sample AtlANTMetagenome_FD_109643 | JGI IMG/M metagenome (GOLD analysis project Ga0163179, IMG submission 109643) | Marine eukaryotic phytoplankton communities from the Atlantic Ocean - Atlantic ANT 2 Metagenome | ecosystem: Environmental > Aquatic > Marine > Oceanic | place: North Atlantic Ocean... | reverse complement strand
GAAGCCTAATACTGCTCCATCAGATGCTAAACTAACGTCATCTCCTACAGATATGTCACCATTAAACGTAACATTACCAACAAACGTACCACCACTTGTAGCACTTACTGTATCAGCTACTGTAAACACATCATATACTACTACAGTTACTTCATCACTTGCAGACATAGAAGATATCCCTGCTATTGTGTTAGCTGTACTTGTGTTATAATCTGTTGTAGGTTTAAGCAATACACCATTGAGATATACATCAACATATGCACCATCTGTAAATTTTAATGTAGCTCCGTTAGCATCTGCTCCAGATACGGATGTAGCTCCAGCACTTACAACATATACAAACCTATCTCGTACACCAAATCCATCTGTTGTTTTGCCTATGTATGACATATTATTCTCCTATAAAATATCTTGACTTTCTCTAAATGTTTTGTATGCTGTCTTAGTGTCACTATCCCAAGCACTTTCAGCAATGGCTTTTACCTTTGCATTTTGGCTTGATAAATCTGTTGGAGTATGTGTCCATTGTGCTTTACCATTTTCATCTAAGTCTGGAACAAAATTTCCCTGCTCATTTTTTTTAGTTTTATATGAAGATGCAAAAGGAACTAAAACAAATCTTTTAAATGAACGACTAAGTTCATTCTTACTTCCATCAGATTGTTCTTCTTTAATTACAGTTGCTTCTCTTACTTGGACATTCCAATTATCTACAACTTCTATTTTATCGTATTCTATTTGTTTTGTTATATCGCCATTAGCCATTTAATTTACTCCTATGCAGTTGGATATATTACTGTCATTATAAATATTGCATCACCACTTAATGAACCAGAAGATGATGCAGTTGTTCCTCCAGAATCATTCCATTCTCTTAATAGAACTTCACTAACACCAGCACCAACTTGATAACCTAAAGAAGATAAAGCAGTAATGTCTAAATTTGTTGCTCTTCCACAACCAAAACCAGATGCAGTTCCTATAGTATTTCCAGATAAAGATGTATAAGGTAATCCAGTAATTTTCATATCTCCACTAGCACTTCCTAATGATGATATTCTTATGTAAGCAGTAACATAAGCTAAACCACCTATCTTTCTATAATAGCCAGTACCCCAACCTCCTGCTGTAGGAGTAGCATTATTACTTCCATCTGTAAGTGTCCACTGCCAAGTGCCTTCTTCATAGTCATCAAAAAGTTCACTAGACATACTGCCACCTGAATTAGCAGTTGCACTAAAATCTATTCCATGACCACTTGCTACTGTTATATTTCCATCACTAAGAGTTATACCATTAGCTACAGTTAATCCTGCTCCTGTAGATACTGCACCTGTTAATGTAGAGGTACCTGTTATAGTAGCATTTGCCGCAGTTAAGTCTTGTGCTGCAGGATGTGTTGCCGTACTTGCAGGTGTGTTGTGATGTAATACATAAACATTCCCTGTACCTGCTGGAGTAGTACCTGTAAAAGTTAGAGTTGTACCACTTACTGAGTATGCTGTTGTTGGTATCTGTCTTACGTTCTCAACATATACTGCTACACCATTTGTTGTTGCTGCTTTTGATAGTGTATAAGAAGAGGCATTACCATCAAACGTATCTTTAGTAACTGCTAAAAAATTATTTGCAGGTTGATTACCAATCATTCCCATTACGTCATCTCCATAATACTTAATGTTGCATCGATCTTAGTAGCAACATCACAATCTATTTGTATTAAATCTCCAGTCTCTAAAGCTATCTTTCCACCTGAAAGAACTTCAAGACTGGCTCCTGCAGGTATTGGTACGTTTTTTAATAATAAAACTGTATCTCCACCATCAGGATCTAGTTTTACTGATACTGTTCTTTGTGATGTATCTAGATTACATAGTACAAGACCTAACACAACAGTTGTAGTAGATCCTGGTACTGTATATAAATCAACAAATGTACCTGCTTGAGTAGGTGCTCCTGTCTTTGTTTTTACTTTAAAAGTATTTGCCATTTATTTTCTCCTTATCCCAACGCTATTGCTAATGCTGTTGCATCATCTACTGTTGATAAATTTTTTCCTTCTACTGCTATTACTCCAGCACTTACTCTTGTTAATGTTGTATCTGAATTTTGAACATCAATGCCACCAGTTGTGCTAATAGTTGTAACTGCTAAAGAGTCACCACTAATTGCTCCTGTTACACTTAAACCACTAGAATTAACAGCTGCAACATTACTATTATTAATATTAAAGTTAATAGATCGACTACTTGATGCATTTACATAAGTTGTACCATTAGCAGATTGTAATAATGCATAATCATTTAATGAAGTTTTATCTACATGACTAAATGTAGCTGCATCTGAAGTTGGTGAATGTATTAATGCTCTACCTAATGTAGTGGTTGCATCAGTATTAGCTGCGACAGTCAAGCCAGTTAATGAAGTTACACCAGTAGAATTATTTATAGAAAAATAATCATTTCTGCTTGAAGGAAATAATTCATCTTTATCAGCAGATGTTTTTGATATTCTAAAATGTCCAGCAAGTTGACCAACTGACCAATGAACAACACCAGCATCAGCTATTTTTAATCCAGTACCATTACTCATGGTTTTGTTGCCAATACCATCACCAACTCGGATCCATGTTCCAAAATCACCAGAAAGGTCAGATGCACTATTTGCATCAGCACCACTTGTGTTTGAAGCTAATCCATTACTTATATCAACAGCACCATTAATGTCTATTAATGTTGAATTAAGTTCTATTTCAGCATCAGCATTAATAGCTAAATCACCATCTGCTGGTGAACCAATATTGATTGCACTATCACGGAATGACAATGTTTTGTCAGTATTTAAACGCAACCCTTCATTATGTATATGAGTTAAAGTTACTTCAAAGTTAATTCCCCAATACATAATTTGACCATCACCACCCATCCAAAGATAATTGTTTGTAAGTTTTGGTGCACTTGTAATTGTGGTAATAAAGGCAGTATCTATATTAGCAGTGCCATCTATATATAAATTTTTAAATTCTAAACTAGAAGTACCTAAATCTATATCATTATCTGTAACAGGAACTAAAGCACCATCAATAAGTTTTATCTGATCTGCACCATTTGCTCTAAAAATAATTTGATTATCTGTAGCAAAGTCTATATCATTATCAGCATCACGACCAACTACAAGACTATTATTTAAAATTGATGTAATTCCTGTTTGAGCACCTGTAGGATTACTTCCAGAATTAGCATCAACATATGCTTTAACAGATTGCTGAGTAGGTAATAAAGTAGCACTGTTGCTAGCCATATTATCTTCATCAACAGAATCTAATACAGCAGCTGTTCCTAGCCCTAGCGAAGTTCTAGCTGTAGATCCACTCTCGTATGCAAATGCTCCTGAGCCTGTAGCAACTATAAATTGTCCATCAGATGCTGGTGCTTCAAGTGTTGCTAAATCTACTAATCCTCCTACTTGATTAGCTGTTAATGCAGAAAGAGTATCAAGTTGTGCATCGTAAGCTTGTACATCTGATCCAACTGCTACACCTAAATTTGTTCTAGCACCTGAAGCTGTTGAACTTCCTGTACCACCATGAGCTATCGCAATGTTAGTTGCTTGCCAAGCACCAGTTCCTATTGTTCCTATTGCTGTTATCTGTGTTTGTGAGGCATTAACAGATAGAGTAGAACTTGACTTTGTTAATCCTGTTCCAGCTGTATCTATAGCACCAATATCAGAAATAACTTCTGCATAACTACGACCTTCTATTCCTAAAGCTGTAAATTTTGCATAGTCATTATTAGCTGCATCAGCATCAGTTATTTTAACTGCATTATTATCTGCTATTCCAAAAGTAAGAGCATCTTGCTTTGCATTCCAAGTACTAGCTGAAGATATATAAGCATCAGCAATTGCAGTTCCATTCCAAACACCAGTTGCAATAGTTCCAACAGAAGTAAGACTTGATGCAGTAACACCTGAAGCGAGTGTGTTACCAGTTAAAGTTCCTGCAGCAGATGTTACAGTAATATCTGCAGAGCCATCAAAGCTTATTCCATTAATATCTACAGCAGAAGCTAAAGCAGTGGCTGTTGCTGCGTTACCAGTAGTACTTTGATTTAATGTTTTAACACTTACTGCACCAGAAGACACTGTAAAATGATTTGTATTAAAACTTGCAATACCTTTTGCAGAAGTTGTAGCATCATCAGCATTTATTGTATTTCCAGATTTACTTAAACCTGTTCCTGCAGTAATTTGTCCTGCTCCTGAGAATTGTGAAAAAACTAAAGCTGTTGATCCTACTGTAATTGGATTGTTAGTTGTTAATACCCAACCTGAATCAGCATATAATGTGCCTTGTTCTACAAAGAAAAATGTTCCATCTGTTACTTCTGTATTTGAATCGAAGTCTGTAGCTCTTGTCCAAGAACCTCCGTTTACTACAACATAAACACCATTTTGAGAACCAGTTGATTGATCTTTTACAAGTACCCTATCTCCAGCACTTAATGAAACACCATCTATAGTTTGTGTATTTGCTAAAGTAATATTAGCAGTTGTAGTTACTTTAACAGAATTTTTAACATCTAATCCTTCAGCTACTGAATCAACATATGCTTTAATACTTTGTTGTGAAGCAGGTTTTGTAGCTGAATTACTAACCATATTATCTTCATCAAGGAGATCAACTGCAAATACACCACTATTATATGTAAGGGCTGTACCTGCACTAAGATGAGATCTTACTTCTGAAGCACTTGGTCCTGTGTAAGTAAAAACTCCTGTTGAACTATCATATGCAAAAGAACCATCACCTCCACCATCTGTAGCACTTACTGAAGCTCTAGCTCTTGTAGTTGTATGATAAAGATTTGTTGATCCTTCAGTTAAATCATCAGTATTTACTTGATTAGTTCCAGTACCAAAATCAATATGTGTATCATTTATACCATCAGCTTTTACTCTTAGATTAGAAGAGTCAATTTCTATTGTAGCATCATCTACTCCAGTAACTGCTGTAGCTCCTAATCCTAAAGAAGTTCTAGCTGTAGTTCCTGATTCAACAACCCATGCAGATCCACTTCCAACAATAAAGTTATTGTCTGCTTTAGATAACCCAGCTAAAGTATCTAAGTCAGAATCATGAGCTTGTACATCTGAACCAATAGCTAAACCAAGTGTAGTTCTCATCGTACTAGTATCAGCATCATCAAGTAGAGTTCTAGCTGTTGCAGTTAAATCAGTGACTGCATAAGTATTAGAGCCAGTGGTATAAATCATTTTATCAGCAGCTGTAGTTAATCCACTAATAGAAGCTAATCCTGCATCGTAAGCTTGTACATCTGAACCAATAGCTAAACCTAAATTAGTTCTAGTAGAATTTCCATCTGTTAAAGTAATAGCTCCTGTGTCAAGCATAGTAGCATCACCAGACATAACATTATCAATCCATTTTGATGTACCTGTATCATATAGCAACATAGCTCCGTCAGCAGCAGAAGTTATATTAACATCTGTTAATTCTGATAATTCGTCATGAGCATCTTCTCTGCTATCTACATAAGCTTTAATAGCTTTAGCTGAAGCAAGAGTATCATCATTTGAAGATGCACTATTAAGATCAGTATCTAATACACCTGATTTTAAATTATCTACTTCTAGATTTGATATTGTATTATTGTCAGCATCAATACTTTTAGTAGTTAAAATTTGGTTACCTGCTAATGTAGCTACTGTATCATCAATAGCAAAAGTTATTGTTTCAGAAGAGCCTGTAGTATTTATACCTGTTCCACCAGTTAATGTTAATATTTCACTGTCTAAATCTATAGACTGTGCTCCACCAGAATCACCTTGAAAATCTAAATCTTGAGCAGTAACTTGAGCATCTACATAAGCCTTAATACTTTCAGAAGTTGCAAGAGTTGTAGCACTTGTACCTGACATTGTATCACTATCAAGCACTACCCCTGAAGCAATATTATCAAAAGCTAATTTAGCATTAATAAACTTTGAAGTAGCATTATCATAAGAAATAATTTCGTTATCTGCAATATTAGTTATATTAACATTGGCTAACGCATCTAATCCTGTGAGTTCTATAGTTGTAGCATAATGTAATGCTGAATATCCTGTAGTACCATCTGATAAAGTAAACTGATTATTATAAGGTTCAAAAGCTATTTTTTTATTATCTGAAAGAATAGTTGAGATTACAGCAGATACTGTTTGAACACCAGTAGTAGTTGCTGTAAATAAACTTCCTAAAGAATTAGTAGAAGTTGATCCTGTTAAAGCCGAAGTATCAGGACTTGCAGGAGTTTTATAACTAAAGTTTGACATTAAATTAACCCTCGACCATTAAAGTTTATTTGAACATTTCCTCCAGATGCTCCTCTCTTATTATCTTCATCATTAAGAAGTGTTATTTCTTCAAAAAATAATTTTTTATATTTTTCAGCTTGTTCATCATCTTGTAAGTAATAAAATGCTTCAGACAAAGAACCATATAATAATGTCTTTTCATTTTCATCTCTTAGCCAATGTGATATTTCATTACCTAAATAATTTTTACTATTGGTATTAGAAAATACTAAAGCATCATTAGTTAATAAACTAGGTTGCCCAATATTCATTGTTACTTTTACTGTTGGGCTAGTTGAAACAATATTAGATATTACAGGTTGAGCACCATTATTTAAGCTTACTCTAGCTCCTGAAAGAGACATACCAACTGCTAAATCACTTGCTTGTGCTGATACAGTATCCATTGTAATATCTCTATTATTATTAGTTATACTAACAACTTCAGAAGTAACTTTATTTGTTCCTACAGCTAATGCTGCTTCTGCTAATGCTTGAGTAGTATATGCAGTAGAATTTCCATTTAAAAAGTATAATCTAGCTGTTCCATTATCAGCATCTTCTGTTAAATAACCTGCAACAAAGTTAGCAGGAGTAACATCATATTTAGCATTTAATGCTGGAAGTCTTTTATAATAGTGTAATTCTGTTTTTGTTGGAGTAAATAAAACTCTACCTGTATTAAATCCAGGAGAATAAATAATTACATTACCTACTCTTGACCAATAAGATGCTTGTGTTTTTTCTGCAAATCCATCATTAAAAGTTCTAAGATCTGTTTTTTCATTAAATATACGACAAGTCCTTCCTTCATCATCTATCTCTCTTAGCTGTATAAATTCAATAAGATCAGTAGGAATTGTTAATTCAGTTTTACTAAGACCTAAATTATCTGCTGAAGTAGTAGCACTTTCTAAATCTGTTTTTGAATAAGTAACAGTTTGTTCTAATGCACTAACTCTTAATTTTCTGTAAGCATTATCAGCTGCATATCTCATACAATCTTTTATTATATCATCAGATAAAACTGTAGTATCTTTATTTATCCAACCTCTAACTAATCCTACAAAGTTAGTATAAGTTCTTGCCATAATTATCTCCTAACTATTTATAAGAAGTTCTGGATACTCTGTTCTTAATATGTATTTTAATTTTTTCATTCTATCTCTGTCTCTCATAAAAGTAGTAGAATGTAAATCTATTCCATGATCTTCTTTTATTTTAATAGCAACAATATCAGGTATAGTAGCCATCTTACGAAATTTAGAATGGTTGTTTTTTAATCCAAAGTAATCTTGTCTTTCTTTTTCTAATTTTACATGTTCTTTATATTGGGTAATATCTTGTATTGCTTCCCAATTACCAGTGCTTAAATCAAATCCAGCTTTAATACTTTCTTTTGGATTTACAGTAGCACTTTGAAATTTAAATTCATTTTCTTCAGCCATGTCCTCTTCTCCTATTAAGTGGCAGGTTCTGTTATAGCTGTAAATCTACCTGATTTACCTATATAACCTAGTAAGTCTCCAGCTGTTGCAGCTGCAAGATCATTAGCTTGTAATGCTGGATCTGGAGTTCCACTGACATTCATAAGTTCTAAGTGAGTTATTTTATAACCACCATTCGTTGCTGGTCCTATTTTATATACACATTTTTCTACTGGAAATATATTCCCTGCATTTGTTTTTATAACGTACATTGTTCCCTCCGTTATGTTAATTATCTTCCTGTTATTACGTAACCACCTTTATTATAGTATTTACTTCTTTTACCATATGAGTTTTCCATAACTGCTTTTTTTAATTTTTTTTTACCCATTGACATTCTCTTCATTAATTCTGCATCAATTTCTTGAATTTTAATTGCTGGTGATTTATTTTTATTCATACTATTCTCCATAAAAAAATAGGGGCAGCCCAGTTAGGACTACCCCTTTAATATTAATTAAGTCCGTAGATTGCTCCACAGCCTTTTGGATTACGTACTTCAAGTGTACATTCTTCAACCATCATACCTTTGGTTGAATCACCTTGTTGACCTACGTCAACCTCTTGTAGAGGTCTTAAGTAAGCAGTAGCAAACCACATTGGATCATAGATAAGAGCACTAAAGTCTTTTAGCTCTGTAGCAGCACTAAGATCAGTACTGTTATCAGATCTCTTAAACATTTTAGTATTAGATAGACCCATAATATAATTTGGAACTACCATAATATCACCAAAATCAGACATATAAACGTCAACTGATTGTCTCAGCTTTCCTTTTTCATCAAGATTTCTAACTACTCCAGTATCACTAACCATAAGGTCAGAAAAGTCTCTTCGTAGTTTTGGTGAAAGCATTACTCTAGTAGCCTTACCACCTTCTTGGTAAATACTTTGCATAACAGAATCGATATCTGTTAAAGCAAGAGAACCAAGAGCAGGAGCAGTACCTGCAGAAGAACCAGATTTAATAACACCAGTTCCATCACCTTGATTAGTAGCACTACCCCAGCCACCTAATAGCTTAATAGTAGAAGCAACGTTAATAAAGGCTTGGTAACTACCTGCAGATCTTGCAGAGTTACCTTGTACTCCTGTAGCAGCAGATACGTTAAAAGAGTGAACCATATCTTGTTCTAAATCTCTTCGTAATTCTGTACCACGCTTTTTAAGTTGATAAGCATACTCATCAGCTACACCAGCTTGGTCAACTGCCATTCTTGTTCCAGACACAGCAATAGTCTTACCATTGATTTGTGTATAGTTTCCAAGTCGAGTTCTAAACGGACCAGTCTCAGCAAACTTGTTTCCTACAGTTGGAGTGGCTGTGCCTCCTCCGTCAGCAGGTGCAACAAAGTCTTGACCTTCAGCTATTCTGGAATTTCCAGGAGCTTCTAGTTCGTCAGTTTGCCATTCGTGATAAATAGCAGTACACTTTGATTTACCGATTGAGCCAATAAAAGGTGTCTCATCTCGTGTAATCATTGTTATAAAATCGGCAAGATCTTCTCTTTGAGAAACGTCTTTGCCTGTTCCTCTTGCAGGACCTTGTGGTCCACCAGTGCCTCTAGCACCTAATAAAGTTGTCATTTTACTTTACCTCCGTAAAATATTAAATATTATTTAATGATCGCTCTGCAAGTCCTTTTAGAAAAGCCATTTGGTCTTCTGAGGAAGAATTTTCGGATAAAGCCTTTTTTCTTATAACAGCTTCTTTATCAAGTTTCTTTTGATTTATAGATTTAGCTTTTTTAACAGGTACTTTTTTAACTGTTGTTGCTTTTCTTTTTGCAACACCTGTATTAATACCTTTTTTTAATCTTCTATAATCATCTACAAATTTAACAATGTTAGGATCAATAACAGTATCAATTAAAGATTCAGGCAAACCTTCTTTTAAAGCAAATTCCCTTATATCTTTAACTAAGTTATCATTATAATCAGGAATTAAAGTATTAATCTCTTTATTATAATTTACTAATCCCTCTTCCCATTGTTTCTTCTGTATTTCTTCGCTTTGTTTTTTAACAGTTGTCATTAAAGCTTCACGATCTTTTCTAAGATTCCAATAATTCTTTTGAGTTTGTTCTCTTTTATCTTTAAGATCATTAATCTCATAAGTATCACCTTCGTCTCTAGCTTTTTGAATTTTACTTTCTAAATCATGAAATTCTTTTGCTAATGATTGTTCATCTTTGTAAAGCAAAGCAGCAGAAGCAGTTGATAAATTTTTGATTTCTTCAAATCTTTTTCCAAATTCATTTTCTAATTGTTTTCTTGCATCGCCAAGTTCACGACCCTTATTTGAAAGAGATTGTTCAGTAGAGTAACCTTTAATAAGATCACTAAAAGACACATTAGTTTCTTTGCCATCTATTTTAATAGCAACTTGTGAGTCTAAGTCTAATTCTTCAGGAGTAAATACAGAAGTATCTTGGGTAGACGTATCATCCTCAACTACTTCTTTACTTTCTTCAGTATTATCTTCTTCTTCAATTTCTTCAGGTATAGCTTCTTCTGTATCTGGGTCTTCTGATTCAGTTTCAGCTGTGTCGTCTTCAGGAACTTGCTCATCGGTTAGAGGTTGTACAAACTCAGAGTTTTTTACAATATCAGCCAGCAAAGCTTCTTCAGTTCGACTATCCGTTGCGATAGAGTCATCCCTAGGTGGGGTAGAGTCTGTTGTTGCTTCGGTATTCTTATCAACCATTCTTCACCTCCTTTTTCTTAGGTGTTTTTGGTAATTTATTTTCGTATATAGATTTAAGATTATGTAAATAAAATAAAGTATCTGAATTTAATTTCATTTTACCTGCACTCCTCATTGAATCATACTCCATTGTATTTATCATATCATCTATATTAATTATTAATTTTTTATAATCAATTTCTCTCATTATTGTCCTCCATGTGTGGTATATTTTTACCATAAGTCTCAAAACTAATCATTTTTTCTTTTACACTGCCTAATGCCATAGCAGAAGAATAAAGAAATTCTCTTGATTTAGTTTCATGTGGATCAGTTTTTAACCATTCTATAAAATAATCTATTAAAACTTCTCCATATACTTCATTAAAAAATTCATCTCTTTCTTTAGCTGCAAAGTGTCCTTTAACATGAGCTTGTCTAGCTAATTCTTCAGGATGAATTTTATGATTACCATAAGACTTATTATT
>Ga0163179_10003278_pt1 | contig 11024 bp, 8 predicted proteins | sample AtlANTMetagenome_FD_109643 | JGI IMG/M metagenome (GOLD analysis project Ga0163179, IMG submission 109643) | Marine eukaryotic phytoplankton communities from the Atlantic Ocean - Atlantic ANT 2 Metagenome | ecosystem: Environmental > Aquatic > Marine > Oceanic | place: North Atlantic Ocean... | reverse complement strand
GTGACAAAAAATAATAAGATAGTATTTCTGACTGATCTCATAGAACAAAGATTAAGAAAAGAATCCGAAATAAGTTATTTTGAAAAACAACTAAAAGAAATAGAAGATAAACTGTTCTTTTTAAGAAAAGAACAAGAACTTACAGTAACTATTATAGATATTTTAGAACAAGAAAAGATAATAGATTTTGAGTATGGTAAAGCAAAACTACTTGATAAAGATGGTAAGGCAACACTACTTGACAAAGAGTAAATTATATATAATACTAAGGAGAATTTAGATGGTTGTCATTTATGGTAGACCAGCATGCGGATGGTGCGAACAAGCAATCGCTATCTGTAAACAGTACAAAATAGAATACGAGTACAAAAATATAAAGAACGAAAATTTTAAAAACGAACTCTTTGAAAAAATGCCAAACGCAAGAACTGTTCCTCAGATATGGTGGGATAATAAACACATTGGTGGATTTTCAGAACTAGCAGAAGAAATAGATAACACAAGAGGAGGATTCGGAGATGGCTTTTGATTTCGAATTTACGAAAGATCATTTAGAACCAATCATACCTAATAATAATGATGTAGGTAATTGGTATGAAGCTTTATGCGAAATGTTGCCAAAGTATGGAATCACAACAAAAAGAAGAGTAGCACACTTTTTAAGTCAATGTGCTCATGAAAGTGCAAACTTTAAGAGATTAGAAGAAAATTTAAATTATTCTGCTAAAGCATTGCGTGCAGTATTTGGTAGGTACTTTGGAGCACAACCAAAAAGAAATGCTGATGAGTATCATCGTAATCCACCAAAGATAGCTAATTATGTTTATATGGATGAATTTCGTAAATATAAGATGGGTAACGTCAATCAAGGAGATGGTTGGTTATTCAGAGGTCGTGGATTAAAACAGCTTACAGGTAGAGACAACTATACAAAATTTGGTGCAAGTGTGGGTATGTCGGCCGAAGAAGCAGCTAGCTACGTGGCTACAAAAAAGGGAGCTATTGAAAGTGCATGTTGGTTCTGGAATGCTAATAATCTAAATGACATTGCTGATACTGATGATGTAAAACGTATGACTAAAAAGATTAATGGTGGTTCTATCGGATTAGCAGATAGACAAAAGAGATATACACATGCAATGGAAGTATTGGGAATGTCTGTGGAAATGCTTGATACAGAAGATGATGATATTCAAGAAATCTTGGACGATATCGGAGTGTTAAGAAAAGGGTCTAAAGGTGAAGGTGTTAAGATAATGCAAGAAGCTTTAGGTATTGGAGCTGATGGAGACTTTGGACCGGGTACAGAAAGAGCACTAAAAATTTGGCAAGAAAAAAATGATTTGACACCAGATGGTGTTGCAGGACCAGCAACTTTTGCAAAGTTATTAGATGCTTAGTTGTCCAGAATGTAATTCAGAACTAGATCACAACTATTTTTGTCCAAATTGTAAGGTAAGGAGATCATGGCAAAGTTTAACAGATTTGATCCAAAAAATAAGAAAAAAGGTAGAAATCAATCTATCTCACAAAGAAAACTTAAAATAAAAACACCGGATAGCAATAAGGTTTCCAAGTCTTTAGTTAAAACTTTAGTTAGACAAACTGTGACATAAATGTTACACGTTTAAAAAAGTTTATTTTATTTGAAAAAAAAACGTTTACATTCCTTGTTTTTTATAGTATATTAGTATTATAAGGAATAAAACAAGGAAGAAATAATGAAAAAAGTAAATGATCAAATCCCAATGACCTTCCAACAGGAAGTTAACCTGCATGAATATGGCAGTATCTGGGGTCGTAAGAGAACCTCAGAAGAATGGCGCCAGATCGCTATTCAGCGCAAGCAAACGGCTAGAGTTGGCCAAAGAAAGCTTGCTTTCCTAAACCAGCCTGGAATGAGGCAATTGGTTAACGACTTGGAAGACCAAAGAGTCGCTCAACCTTGGAATGAGTTTGCTACTAGCATGAGTAGCGCTCTTTCAGTCTGGGGCCAGTGGACTCCAGGTCAACTAGCTGCCGTTAAGAAAATGGTAACTAAATTTAACAAGTCCATTGAAGGCAAAAAAGATTTAGAAAAAAGTTTAGATAAACTTTATGGGCCAAAGAAAGGGGTACATATATGAGTAATGTTATCCTTACAGATGCTGATGGTGTTCTTCTAAACTGGAGAGATTCTTTTGATTCATGGATGATGAGGCAACATGGAATATTTGCAACTGGTGATGTTAACGTATACGATCAAGTTGAAAGATATGAAGATCCAGAAATATGGAAAAAGATAGTTGAATTTAATTCATCAGCAAACATTGGTTGGTTACCACCATTATATGATTCAGTAAAGTATGTTAGAAAGATATATGAAGAGTTAGGAATGAAGTTTACAGTCATAACTTCACTATCTAAGAATCCATACGCACAGAAACTAAGAACACAAAATCTTACTAATATTTTTGGTAAAGATGTATTTGAAGAATTCATTTACCTAGACACAGGTGAAGACAAAGATGTTATCCTAGGACAATATGCAGAATATTATCCAGGAGCATATTGGATTGAAGACAAAGTTAGAAATGCCATTGATGGTGCTCAAGTTGGTCTTCAATCTTTACTAATGAAACATCCTCATATTAAAACAGAAAATAGTGAGGGTATCCCTAAAATGTCAAACTGGAGAATGGTATATGAAACAATCGGTGGCTGAAATACTTAGTTTAAGATATCAGTATGAAGAGATTATTCGAAATTTCGATATCCCTGAAATTAATCGGAGCGGACATATAAATAGCTTGAAATGGTTTAAAAAATATGGTAACCGTAAGAACAGATTTCGTGATGGATACGCAGAAGCTTTAGATATCTGCAATAAAATGCTTCAAGGAGCTAAAAATCTGTCATAACGGTACCTAAAAAGGTTTGTGTATGACAATTAATGTTTATAATAATAAATCTGATCTTCCTGGTGGAACTACACCACAACCTGGTGATGAAGCGTTTGTAAAATCAACTAATGGCTTCTATAGGTATGAGGATATGAGTCAGATTACTTCATATTCTTATGGCTTTGACAGTAACAGTCAATTATTAGTTGATAAATCAGTAACAGATAATTTTGATTCTAATACTAGATTTACTCAACAGTTTTGGTTCTTTAGTGAAGATCAAACTGGTTCTCCAATATTTTCTTACAATATTGATCAACCTCCTCAATCTCAAAGCATTTTAGATATCGGTCCTAATGGTGTGATTGTAACAAAATCAACTACGGCCGAAAATCCTATTATTCAAAGAACTCCTTTCCGTTACCACCCTAATTTTGTTGACTCACCTTTTAGTGGTAGTTTGAAATTATCTACTAATTATCAGTATACAATAGATTCTGCAGGAAAAGGATTTATAGACGCAACTGATACAGAGGACTCTCATAAAAGTACCAATCCATGGACTATTCAAAAGTTTATTTACAGACGTAGTCTTACCTCTCCTTATACTTACAATGATGATGTTGATATAGCAAGTACTAAAGACGGAAACTTTAGACTTACTAATAAGACTGCTTTTTATAATGGTGTACATTATAAATTTAAGACTAACGAAACTGATACATTTTCTTCTACTCAGAATACAGAAGTAATAACTGATGATAACGCATTTACAGCAAGTTCAGTTGTTTATGATGGTTATCATCTTGCGGCATTTAGAGATAAAACAAGAATTCATGCGATTCCAAGTCCTTCTAATGAAAAATCAGCTGGTGGATTAAATATTAGAGAATTTGACTTGGAAATGGATGCCAGTTTCTCCGCAAAGGTGTACTTTCCTACTAGTGTTTCTGCTGACATGATGTTATTTACATTAGGTAATGGAACTGGAAACAGTACTGAGATAAAATACGTACATAATACAACAAGCTTTGATATCAAATGTCGTCAATTAAGTACTTCAATAGATATAAGTTCATATTTTACTGGAGCTTGGAGGGTTGTACATTGGGACGTAAGAGTAAATCCAGGCAGGATTAGAGTTTGGATTGATGATAATTGTATTGCAAATGTAAGTACTATTAATCCACTAACTGGCTCAAAGTGGGCTCAAAGAGCATTCAATATAACTGGTTCTGCATTGAAAAATTTTCAAGTCACGGCCTTAAATCATAATAGCACTGGTGCTCACCATCAACCAGCATGGTATGGAAGCGCAGGTGGACAACCACCAGCATATCCAGGTTCAGGCGCATCACCTACACCAGATCCCGCTTCACTAAGAGTATCAAATGGTAATGCATATTATAACATTACGTATAACAATGCCAATACTTATTTTTATTTAACAGATCAGCTTTTAAGATCTAATTCATATTACTTTGAAGTTCAAAATAATACTAGAACATCAGGTAACTATTACACTGGCTATGTATCATTCAGAGTTTATCTAGTTCATGGTGATTGGGACGGAACTTACTCCGCAGAAACTGGACAACCAATGGGTTATGGCGGGAGTGCTTACCAATATGTTCCATACTATCAAATGGGAGAACATGGAGATGGTCTTGGCGTGAACTTCTGGCAATGGGACAGATGGTCAACATATTCTGGTCCCCCAGTTAATCAGACATCAATATTTACTAACGCTAGAAACAATAATGGTGTTTATCTATACGTTCTTCCTTATGGTAATTCCTTCTCCAATAATTATGGTAGTTCATATGGTTCAAACCTTCAATATACTGGTGATGTTATATCTTACTATATCGATGCCTACAGAGGAGTAGCTTTTGCGTTATATAATGGTACATTTGGGGTAAGTCCAATTTATACTAATGTATTGAATAACATTTCCTTCTATCCCTCGAATGGTTTTCAAACTGGTAGCAATGAAGATCAAAACATGAAAGGTAAGGGATTTATTCCTAGCTATAATCTTAAAAATGGTAATGGAAATTTTAAACTTGTGATTCAAACCTGGTGGCAAAATAGATACTATACTCAGTTTCATCCATATAGTACTTTAGTTAATAATAAATTTAGGATCATGGAAAGAGATCCATTATCAGAGGTTGAGTATAAATTTAATCCAGATACATGGAAATACGATCCAGTTGAATTATTAGAAAGGAAAATAAAACCTCTATTTGATAATTCTGGAACTCATACAGGTGGTAGAGCAACAGCTTCCTATGGTACCGATATGACATACCCGTTAACTGGTATTCCTGGCTCTGGTAATTTCTTATCCGGAGCTAATGTTGATGATTGGTTCTTACATACTGGTGGAGATTACTATCCTTTAAAATACTCTCCTCAACTTTTTAAAAGCTTTTCTCAATCTCCTCTTAAGTTTGGTAATGCTGAAGTTGATATAAATGAAGATAATGAACTTGGGTCCGATCATGCAGCAACTTATGTTGCAAGAACTGGCGGGTCTATTGTTAATGCAACCGCTACAAACGATCTTCACTTAACAATTGCTTCAATGAGTGATGGCGACGCCTTAGTATTAGCGGCAGGTAATTATAAAATAAGAGCCGATCTTGCTAATTATAGTAATGTAAGAAGATATATTGGTTATCATAGTGTTTCAAGTTTATTTTTGGGTAAAAAGATACTTATATGTGGAGCAACAGATAATCCAGAAGATGTTGTGATTGATTATATTCCAAGTTATGGAGTAAATCAATATGGAGTTCATGCTATATTTGATGAACTTTCAGATAAGAATACTGAAGTGGCATTTTGTACTGTAAAAAGAGATTTTAGTGGTGATGAAGTTATACAGAGTTATCATCATGAAGATATGGGAATTATACATGAGTCTTCAAAAGGAGGAACTTCTTATAAAGTAATATATGATTTTAGAATAACTCATAATCCTGATGCATCTCTTAATGTTCACGCAAAAAGAATCAAATTAGCGTATGATAGAATAGATGATGAAAATGTATTTGATAGAAAAAGAAGATTTATAAATGTACACTTTCTGATAGAAGAAGATGGTCATATTTTTGATAATTTTGCACCACCTTCAACTTTTACAATTCATAATACTGCATGGAGTATAGGTCTAACGAATAATCTTACTGGTGGAACAGATAGGATCAATGGAACTAAAGAAATATTTACAGGTTATTATATAACTGATGCTGACTTTGGTTCTAATCCTAGAACAGCAAAAGCTACCACAACTCCTGATTTTATTATTCATCGACCACACTTGCAAAAAAGAAAAGAACATGATAGCATTGAAGTTGCTGCTTTTACAGATCCTTTATTAGATGTGTTTACAAAACAGAACACAACACCATCAATTAATAGTAGGTCAATGTTTATTGAGTCAAAAACGCCTAAGAAAGAATTATTAAAGATAAATGATGTTGGACAAGTTTTTAAAAGTTCTACTTTAGGAAAGACTCATCAAGTTTATGATCTGGCCATACCTGCAGACACATGGGTACATGTCGTATTGACATGGAATCCAGCAACTAACACAGTACAAATTGGTAAAGATGGAGCACTTCAACATACTGAAGCTAACTTTTTTGATAGTTATATGATAAAAGATACTCGTTTATCAATAGGATCAGAAGAATCTGCAACTACATTTGATAATGGCATCAGATATGCTGGATTAGGCGAATGGTTTCAACCTAGATTTCTATCTGCCGGTGCTAGTATAAAAGATTTTGAACTAAGTGATAGTAATTTCCTATTTCCATATAGTGTTCCTACTAGTGAACTTATTACAGGTTCAAAAACAAAATTATTAACAGCGAATGATGACGCACCTAGTGGCACAGTTAGTTTAATATCTGGTACTGCACAAGGTTACTTACTTAGCCCTTTTCTTGCCGGTACAAAAGATTGGTTCCAATATGGTGTAGCAACAAGTAGATATACAGATGTTACAACAACAAATACGCAATTCAGCAGTATTTCTGGCAGTGTTTATCAAAATAGTCATCACAGCAATACAGAATATGCAAAAAATGAAGAGGTATTTTCTTTTGATTATCCTTTTGAAATTACTGATGGAGCGGTTGATAGTCCAGATTTGCAGGCTCATTTAGTTTTTTCTAATGTTGATGCAAACGGAGATTCAATTAGTTGGACTTATACTGAAGATAATTTACCCAGAAGAGTAATAGTATCTCATGATGCCAGTGGTTACAATTATTATTTAAGAAAATATCCAAGATCTTATTTAAATGGAGTAAATTATACTGATTCTTTTCCTGGATTTGAAAAAGATGTTTTACTAAGATTTAAGCCAAAACTAGTAAATACTGATAGTCATCGCCCAAAATCATTTGCCTTTGCTAATGCTAATCATAAACAAGATCTAAGAGATATTATTATAAATTTTCATAGACTTAAGACTTCAATTGATCCAAACTCATTACCAGGTAGAGAATTTTTTGCGTCATTTGTACACATGAAAGAAGTAGATAAAGATTCAATTGATGTTCTTTCAGCAATACATGATAGCTATCCAAAACTTTCATTTTATACACCTACAGGGGATTCAACCCACGGATCTACCGTTCTTCAAGATAATGCATTAATTAAGTATGATAGTATAGGAGCTTTACCATGACGGGAATAAATTATACCGCTACAAAGCGTGATCTGCTAAGAAGTACTAATGCACTTGTAGGAAATGACATATATCATTGGTTTGATAGCTCAAGAGGTTGGAGAAGAATTGGTTCTTTTGCACCAGACTTTATTGAGCAGCGCGTGGATAGTAATGGCCTTATACAAGGTATTATGGATCCTACAGTACCTCTGTTAGATGATCATGTTGCGAATGCCACAATAAATCTTAATATTATAACAACAGATGATAATGGAGATGCTATAAATTGGAATCGGAGAGAAGTTAGTAACTTAGGTAGTAATCCGAATATGATTTTAGCAACTTTAGTTAACAATGCCGGAATAATAAGTGCCACAAACATTAGTGATTATGGTGGGGCATCAGCCTTAGTGCATTATTATACAACCGGAAGGCCGTATTTTGCTGGAGAGGATTCTGTGTCATGGAATACTGATGGTACATATGTCGCTGGTAATTCAACAAATTCAACATGGAAAAATCGATATGAGTTTTTTGTAACTTATGGTCATACATTAGTTCAAATTTCTGACTATAATCACCCTAAGATAGGTGAAATGGTTGGTATTGGATCGGCACTTACTTCATTTAAAGCCACTAACACTGGGACCACACAGAATCAATCGCTTGGACTTGACAAGCATGATAACGTTACTATCAACAAGATAGAAGACCCAGTCTCTAGAACTTATACTTTAAAAAATAATCGTTATGTATATCAAATGGAAAATCCTTCTGCAAAAGATATATCTAAAACTAATAACAGTACTACTGTGTCATCTAGTAATAATTCTAAAGGATATTATAGACTTGATCAAAGAAACGTTGATAATGCTAGAGGATTAGAAATATCAAAAGATGGTAATAGAATGTATATTCTAAATCAGAGTAATACTAAGGCTATAATACAATATGATTTAGATTCTGCTTATGATATAAGATCTGCTATTTACAGGTCAGAAGAGTTTGCCCATGAAAGATTAGGTCCTAAGACTAAGTTTAGTCATGATGGTAAATACATGATCACTATGAGATATACGCCCGTGACACGTTACACAAATGCTGTTTATAATAGCAAAAGTTATGGTGGTAATGAATATTATAGAGTATGGCCAAAAAATGCAGATATGGCCAGATGGACTCTTGAAACACCTTATGCCGCGCACACTGCAGGTCTAACAAAACATGCAAGTGTTAATTATTCATATATAAATGATCATGGTACGACTGATCAAACATATGATATTCCAGATGATACTAATCAAGATCATCATAAAAGATACTTTCATCCATCAACTACTGTAAAGCAAACTTCAGGATTGTATAACCCATATAATAATTATTGGTGGTATTGGTATTATTATTCTTATTGGGTACATATGGGTTCAATTACTGGTTTTTGTTTTAGCAGTGACGGAATGTACATGTATTGGGTTACTCAACGTATAGTTGATAGAGGAAGATTGTACGGTTCTCCTCTTTCATCACCATATCAAATTAACAGTGCTAGCGCATATAACTTTGGTGGTGATGAAACTTATACTGAGCACACTATAGGAAGTTCAACTGCATCTAATGAAGAACAAAGAAATTGGAAAACTAATGGTATATGGGATATAGCTGTCAGCTCAGATGGTACAAGCTTTTATTTTCTAGATACGACAACAAAAAGTATAATGCAATATAACACTGTAACGGCTAACAACATCGCCGATACAACTGGTGGTTCTACTCAAGGTTTTAATAGAAGCTTTTTAGAACCTGTAAGTAAAACTGTTTCAAACAACGGTTTTGACGCTCAACTCATATTAAGTGATATTCCAAATTTAGGAAAGAGACCACCACAGGCCGTTCGAACACAGAGTGCAACTCAAACTTTTGATTTAACTGATCGTACCATGATACGCAATTTTCAGTTTAATAAAGAAGGAGATAGAATATATGTTGGAACCGATAAAAAAATATATCAATACTATTTGACCACCGCTTGGGATATTAGTACTGCTTTATTTGTTTCAACTAATTCAGATTATGATATTTTAGATCAGCATGACTCAATAACTGGTGTAGGCTTTTGGTACGATTCCGCCGCAAAGAAAATTTATTTTTCTAATAGAAGAAGATACTCAGATCGACCTGACAGAGAGGACTATCTAGAGCAAAGAATTTCAGAATATAATATAATAGATAGTATAGGTTCTGGAGTTCCTGCATATCCAGTAAAACATCATATCCTTGATTCTTCTGACTGGGCCGACATTGCATTAAATGATAGTGGAAATAAGATGTATGTTGCAGGACCTAATAAAGTATTAAGACTAAGTTTAGGAGCGAATGGAGTAATATCTTCGGTAAATTTTGAATCTAACTTTACATTACACGGTGACCGAAAAGTTTCTGGACGTGCCATAGACATTTCTAGAGAAGAGCACAGGTTATATATGGCTGATTCTGATAATACAATGTTACAATTCAGTATGAGATATGATTCTGTATTTTACGATTCGAATCAAATAAGTTTTACAAACATATCTGATAATCCAAATGAAGATCTTGAAGGACTAAAATTTGAATCTGACGGTAAAACATTTGTTGTTGCTGGAGACGATAGACTAGAGCAATACAAAATGAGAAACCCTTTCGATATAAAATCAGTATAAATAGATGTAAATCAAAGGAACAATAATGGTTAATTTATCCGATTTAAGAAAACAATCATTTGATCTACTACCTTCTGCAGATTCTTCTGTTAGTCTTGGATCTTCGAGTTTAAAATTTAAAGATCTATATCTTTCTGAAAATTCATTACACTTAGGTGATAAGCCTTTTAGTAAGAAAGACATTCTTGATTTTGATCTTGGAATAGAACCAGAAAACATGACTATTGCAGTCGATATGACCGGTGCAGGTGGTTCACCAGATTGGTTATGGTCGTGGGACGTTACATCGAATCTTCCTTACGCAAGACAGAAAATTAGAAATGCAGCACAGGCAGCAGGTGTTCCTCTATACAATCAAGGAACATATATCGTAAAGAATTTTGGTGCACATAGTCTCAATGGAAACATGACCCAAACACATAAGATTTATTTAAAATGGATAGAAGGTGCTGGAACGCAAAACATTCCTTCATGGTCAACATTTACACTAATTGATTCAGACGAAGTGTTTGATCAAGTAAGAGGAGGAGTAGCAACCGATGTCCAACGACTTAATATTTCAGTCCCTGCAGCCTTATCAATCCCTACTGCTGACTCTGGTCTTACTGCACCTACGGTTACTTATAACATTGGCGCTGCTGGCGGTCTTTACAAGTTTACGGGGTCAGCGTCAGGAGACAACCAAACACTAGGACCTGTATATGTCGGAGGAACTTACACGTTTGCAATGGATAGTACAACAAACGGTCATCC
>Ga0163179_10003277_pt1 | contig 11026 bp, 9 predicted proteins | sample AtlANTMetagenome_FD_109643 | JGI IMG/M metagenome (GOLD analysis project Ga0163179, IMG submission 109643) | Marine eukaryotic phytoplankton communities from the Atlantic Ocean - Atlantic ANT 2 Metagenome | ecosystem: Environmental > Aquatic > Marine > Oceanic | place: North Atlantic Ocean... | reverse complement strand
TCACCCCAGGCATCATAAACATCAATCAGCAAGACACGATTGGCAATGCAGCAATAATTACAGTAAACCTGATACATAGATATTGATCATTTCACTTATGTTGCAACCACGCAGTGATATTGACAAGAATGCCTCGTTGGAATGAGCGTCTTGCAATCAAGATATCCAGCCACCATCTACCACATGGCCGGGCAAAGGCAACTATGTGTGCCCAATCTATAATTCGGAGCTTATGTGCTTGCTCACTAACGGTGTCTCCCCAATATAAACATCGTACAAGGGCATCCTGTTGTCGTGAAAGGGAGAGTCCAGTTAAATGGATGCTATTTGTATAAACCCCAAGACGTAGCTCAGAGCAAAGCACACCAACAATGTTCTCAGCAAGGTATAATCGTGACTTTGCACCGTTTGACAGTGTTCTTCTGTTTGTAATTGAGTCTAGCCCGATCATACTTGTTGTTGATGATCCCAACGGGCAGTAAAACCTCATCAAATCAAAGCGCCCCTTCGCCATTAGTATGCGTCGTATATCAGCTGGGAATATCTTTATATCCTTTTTATAACAGGGTGAATGCACACATTCAGCAACCAGGGAGAGATATCCGCAACTTGGATTTTGGCGGATTGTCGCAGAAATACGCTTCATCCTCGGTGCTGACGGAATCTGAATACAAACATGGAGAAGGGGATTTAGCGAGTGCCATGGTTGTCGCTTCGTATATTCTAAACTAGCTCGACACCATGGGCTGGGGACTAAAGGATCGTGATGCGGTCTGGATGACACCATAGTTCGTTTGAGCGCAAAGCGACGTACTGCGACGTCCATTGCCGCAAACTGGTGCGCAGCTGCACGTACAGACCTGCTGGTAACTTCTTCCAAAGAAAACAAGGCACGCTCATATTTTTCGCGGGCTTGATCCATTATCGTCCTTTGCATAAACAAGAAGACCGTGTACGCTGTCATTTCCATCTTTGCTACACATGCAGCTATTCTTATACTAGCCGCAATCTTCCGAGATTGTGCTTCTTGCTGCTTAGTACCCCGTAGCGTCTTCCAGCTAGCACCAGATTCAGGAGGGTCAAACGAGCGACGCCAGTCTTTTGATGCGGAATTCAATATATCAAATGCGCTTACCTCCGCACGGGTCTGTGCAGCGATTGCCCTAGAGTCTAATCTTGCATGCCAGTGTGCGTCGTCAGTCCGAAACCTACTAAGTCAGAGGGTAAAAAAACATAAAAATACAAGCATTGCTCGACGTCTACCTTCGCATTGCCATCTCCTCCCTTGCCATAAAAATAGTCTCAAGGTGTACATGGGATGCCTCTTGTCGATCAGCGGCAAGCGCAGCAGCTATTATTGTTTTAATCCAAGATATGTGACAAACAAGCCTATGCTGAGCAGCAAAACTCAATCGATTTTTTAGGAGGGCCTCGTCGTCGTCCGTTACCACAGGGCCTGACTTCAATAGCGAGCATGTCTTGGTGCCCTGATAGAGCAAATGTCTTCCCACTGTCGATTGACCCAGTTCTCCTTTTAAGTCGTGCTCGTATATCTCCCTCGCAGATGTTTTTTTTGCTGTGGTATTGTAGCATGTGACCAGCAGCTTTCTCCAAGGCCGTGAACACACTGCATAGCGGCCAGGTTGCCTCCCCTTGTCTTGTTCTGAAATTGGCGCGTGCTCATGGTCCATTAGCCCCTGCAAGGATTCACGACCAAAAATTGGCGCTACCACTCTGTATGAAAAATTGTGGCCACACAAGGGCGGGCTGTCAGATGGAGGGCGGCTGCAAGAAACATCATATGTGCGATTGCCCGATGAATAGATAAGAAAAAAACAATGGTCGCCATCAAGTCGCCTGCTTGAAATATGTGCTGGTGTTGTGTGCCTGCGCAAAGCCCGGTCCAATGCGATGTGGATACAACATTTAACAATGTTAACGGAAGCCCAGAGACAATTGTAATGTATCTGTTGTCTCTTGTTCAAATTTTCTATTACCGCTGGCCTTTGTATGTTGTGAAAATGTCGACTGTTGACCCCGCGAATAAGACACTGCAGAGTTTTCGCAGATGCTTCAGCTTTATTTCGACATTCAAGTACTATTCTGGCGTGCGGCGTGCCTGTATCTGCAGTAATTTGGCCAGCTTCCTGCAAGTAAGATGCTTGGCGCACAAGATCAATCAGTTTGGTTGTTCGAATATGGGTCAGACCACGTGATAATTCCTTTCGTAATCGTGCTGTAATCAGGTCGCGCAGAGTCCTGCGGTACTGTTGGTTTTCTTTTAATTGTTTCCTGAGTAAATACTTGCGTGTAGCTGTCCCGGGCAAACTAGAAACCTTCCACTTGCCCCGCTCTTCAAGACAGAATACTCCCGTCATGATACTTTTAAGTCTGTCGCGTGGTTGCCGCATTGCAAGTGTGACCTCACCTTCGTTATATTGCGCCCACGTAGACCGCTTCCACATGTCCTCACTGGTACTCTCTTTACGTTTGTTACATAAGTTATTGTTCCGAAACTTTTCTTGGCTAGCTTGCCCTATGTGCGACCGGGAAAATTTGACGCTTTCTTGAACATTGGCCACTGCTTGACTTATGCGTGCGACATCTAGCACATCCACAGTTGGTTTGCTTCCGTCTCTGACCTAATGGTTTGGCTTCATTTGAATCAAGGATTGCCACTATACACGGCTTGACACTCCAACGTGCCGGCTGACTCTCGTGGCGCCTTTCCACGAGATAAAGGTACCTGTTTTGTGCCGAGTGACACGGTCATTCGGGTTGCCAAATGTTTTCTCAACCCCTGTTGTCTGTAAGCTTCCCACGATAAGATGGTGTTCAATTGCGTTCTGGAAGTCAGCAGTCAGCATGAATGGATTGCGCAAAAGCGAGCAGGTGTTACTTAGATGTTGTCGGAGTGGTAAAGACGAGCCAAGCCAATCAAGGTCTGTCGCCATCTTTACAAGATAAACCTCGCCGTTATAGAGATATGCCGGAGAGGAAAGATTGTCAGCTTGAAAATTTTCGCAAATACGGTCTTCCAAAACTCGCAGTGACTTTGATCCCTCAGTTTCAATTATGTTGATACCACCAACAATTACGCGCTCAACACGAGGTGGTAGGTCGCGTACGGTTAAACGCCTTTCTATGGCAACCTTTGGCTTTGCAGCTTCGTATGCCCGCAGTGCTGCCTCACGGCTAACATAGATCCCCAGGAACTTCGTGATTTGGGCGTTTTCAGCTGGCAATGGTCCGCGCTGATGTTTTTTAAACTTTGATCGAACAGCTGGGACTTTTCCGAATCCATAAGAAGCCTCAGATTCAATTGTGGCGATCCATATATGTTGAAGATTCTTCCGTCGCCTCGAATTATTGCACTGCCGCGAGACATAATAATTCTTTTGCCAAGCTAAAATGCTTTCAACACATTCCACTCCAGAAACACGTAGCTTGTCTAAACAGGCAAGGGCGGGCTTGAGCATAGCCGAGGTGCTTTCATTTTGGCTGCAAGTTCGGGCATGATTCCCTCCCCGGCGCGTACTACTAAGGGAATGGCTTGTGTTGATTTCGTCCACTAAAACATGCAAATCTTTAATTAAGGACTCGCGTCGGAGCACAGCGTGAAGCACTTGAGTATCCAATCGGTTCTTGCGTTGTTCTCGTTTCCACATCCAGCCATCTCGTTCGCTTGTAGAAACATAGTAATGGCGACAGCTGCACGTGGACAACTGTTTAGCGCAATTTGAGCGCACCCAACGTAAACACAAGGGAGGCGCGTCCACATTTAAACTCTTTGCGACGCACTGGACTCCTAATCTCACAGCTTGGGCTGTCGTGCTTACTGTTCGCTGATAGCTCCTATGCGCAGCTGCTGATTGAGGTGCCAAGTTCATCTGGCTAGCGGCCTATGTTTTTCCAAAAATAAGTCATAATCTTTCCTGAATATGTTAAACCCGGAAGTCCACAAAACTCGTGGTGGATACCTGACCTGATTCCTGTTTTATATTACTCACCTATGTCGCACGATCACCATTATGCCTACTAATATACGTACTGCATTTTTAGCGTTGTGGTTCTTCGACTGTTTCTTAATTTTAGGTTTGCTTAACCCCATTAATGAGCGCGCGAATTCTGGACGCACTGAATGGCCGTCTTGTCCTAACGCCACTTGGTCGTGCTTGGCCTTTTTGCTTACAAGTACTTCTGCATCAACTGGATCATGGAGTGCTGCTTGGAACAAAAAAACGCCATGTTCATTCTTAAAGCAAGTTTTTTTACAAGGTTGGGCACTTTGGCGATAAGTACCATTGACCACAGTCGTTGCGGAACCACTCACAATGTAATATGCATGCTTTCCAGACGCGCATATACCCGAAGAAATCACAGAAAAGTTGCTATCAGGGTTTTCGCCACCGCCTAGGTCTGCCCAAAGCTCCTCGTTTAGTGGTCTGCCAGTAGCAAACGCTCCATGATAGCATACGCCCCCTAAAAATTAGATAAGTTGTCAGGAAGAGTGCGCTTAACACAGCAGCGGGCTATTAGCTCTCCCCGATCCTCGAGTGATAGGCATCCCGATAATCCAGGCAAACTCGCCCGGCGAAACGTGACCACTGGGTGATTTGGAGTCAGGTTTACCGCCAAGGCCGCTGGCATCCGCTGAGACAAGCTGCCTGACCTCATCGATTTTGTATGGGCGAGTGTTGTGCACCACGATATGCTTTTGCAGCGTATGCAAAATGAGCTCTCGAACCTCCCGCGCCACGCTGGTCGTTTTCGAAAAAACTTCAGATGTACTTACGCACTTGTACCTGTCAGATTTGCCAGGTGAGATGCACCATCTAGAAATATGCACCCTCTAGCTGCCCTGCAGCGAAGATCATCATAGGTGGTTGAGGTTGCTAGCCCTAGAATGCTTGGTGACTTCTTGGTTTCCATTTGGGCAGCCCGTATATAATGTCATCATACGCGCTACGTTCTGTCCTACCTACCTACGGTACAGGTACCGTAGGCAGTAGACCGCAATACCTACGGTACCTACGGTAGGGGGCTTGGTATACATAGCCCCGCTTCATCGCGTCGAGCCCTGACCGGGAACAAACGACAATTGAGGACATAAATGTCCTGACGCAAATATGTATGGCGACGCCTCTCGACTGGCGCTTGAACAACGCCAGCTGAAAGCGGAAGTCAAGCACGTTCCGACGGAGGTCAGATGGGAACACGTACCACGTCGAGCTTTTAGTGGAAAATTTGATAACGTTTTGCTGACGTTGACTTTATGTCCAGGCGCACGTGGGCACGACGCCATTGTTGTTGGCTGGAGAAATCCTGTTAGAGACCACGATGCCGCTGCCAGTGCATGCGAGCAACAAATGTTTGAGGTAGATTCCCTGCGGCGAGCATTTGTGGAAAAGAATCGAACGTATAAGAACTGGGAAACTGCCTGGTTGTTGATGAACGATAGACCTGAAGAATTGGAAGAGTACCTGCTACTACGGCCAAAGATGAAGGACTTCCGAGAACGCGTCGCATTGATGAAAAAGACGGAGGAGAAGGTCCAGGCAGAGCAACAATGGCGTCGGTACCATGAGCTTAAACTAAGATGTGAACGACTCCTTGAGGCACGTGACGCTCTTAGAAATATAAAGCGTCTAAAAGACAACGCGTTCTTGGAAATGAAACATTCAGATCAACGGCTAGAAAAATTGTTCGAGCTTGAGCACGAGACAGCCGAAAAGATAAGTGAGGATCACGTTATTGCTGATCAACAAAGTAGAAGTGTTTCCGAACTCTTCCCGGCGATTAAAGCGGGTATGGTCATAACTGGAGTAAATGGCATCAAGACTGAGAAACTACCATGGGTTGAAGTCTCCCAGTTGCTTCAAGACGCATCCCAACCACACTTCTTAGAGTTCCGTCGCTACGACTTTCGTCAAAACTCTGTTAGTGGCCGATGGGAACCGCTCCAGTTGCTTCGTGAACGAGGACAACATGTCCAGGACCCACGAGTCGACCGTGAGCTCTTCATTCAAGCATGCCGAAGCGGCTTAATCAGTGTAGTCAGGCAGCTTCTTGCTCAGGGCGTGGAGGTTGATGCACGAGACACAACACAGTGCACAGGGCTGCATCACGCTGCAGCAAACGGCCATACCGAAGTCATTGAATTGCTTCTAGGAGCTGGCGCACTACTGGAAGTGCGAGACGCAAATCAGGAGACCCCTCTTATTGCAGCCTGTCGTCGGGGTGAAAGTAATGGTGTTGCTGCACTCTTAGCGCTGGGTGCCAGTCTGAACACACAAGACCGGATTGGTCGTTCAGTCCTGGTTCATGGTATTATGAGTGGGTCCATTACGACAATTCAACTCCTGTTGAGTAAGATTCCAGGAGACCCATCATGTTGGATACCAGATAAGATATGGCACTGGACACCACTCCATTATGCAGCATCCTTGTGTCTTGAGCCTGTTGTTGATCTTCTCCTGCAACATGGAGCTTCGCCGTACGCATTGAGCTCAAGACGAACGACTCCGTTGGCACTTGCGAATAGGAAAGCTCAAATGCTCATCAAGCAGCACATTTACGAGGAACCAGCCCAATGCATTCTCCCAGAGGGACAAGCCTGCGGTGCACTGTGGCTAGGATCAAGACATGCTGCATATCCCGAGTTTGCAACCGACCGCGGATTCAAGTCGATTCTATCAGTTTTTGATCGAGGTCGTGCTTCTGTGTCTTGAGCATCAAGATTTCAAACTTCCACTCCTCTCAGGCCAGAAAGATCCTAAGCTCAGCTGGATTACATTCCCGGAGAATGCTAATAATATTGAACAGTGTGAAGTTTATATGAGCCTGCGGGAAGGTGACAAAGATGCAGTTTCAACGTGGTACTCATTAACTTCAATACTAAAAAAATGTATTGACTTTATTGACTACGCCACTAAGTCGATTGCCAGTGTTGGTTGCAAGTAATCTTGTCTAAAAGTTTTCTATAGACAAAATCATACCGTGCTAGTGCACTGTGACTCAGGACACTGCACTTCACCGTGCATTGTTGTGGCATACTTAATGATCAAGCATGGGCTCAGACTAGATGAGTCAATAAGATATGTAAAAAAAGTAAGGCCTGCTGTATCTCTTAATTCACGTACCCGACTTGGCCTTGAAACCATGGAGAGGTCCCTCGACGCACGCAAGCTCAAGTGCCTTGAAGACCGTTTGCGAAAGGCGCCAGTTTTGGCAATTCAATTCTAAATGTGAAACTTCCCAGGAGGTCAGACTGGTGGTAGGGATGCGGCCGCAAGTTGCCACTTTAGATCGAACTTTTGCGAATCTAACATCTGCGATTTCCCGGAATCCCCAAAAACAATATCAATACAGACATATAATATAAGCTTTTATGGTGGTGGTCTGTCCTCCAGAGGCCCGCGGATGACTCTCACAATAGCCGGCTTTAGGCGGTGTACGGTGGGCTGCTCAGGCTGCCCGAGGGACGAGGTTTTATATCCGAGTCGGAATTCAAAAATCGGATATATTATATATATCATGCGCAAGAATGAGTCTGAATTCAAAAATCGGATTTTGTATATTATATATATCATGCGCAAGAATGAGACATAAAGTCCACAAAACCCCCAATTAGGAATCCTAGGTTGCAGGTCCTTGGTTGCAAATATCCCAGCCTGAGACCGTGACGGCGTGACCGGCGGGTTATTTACCCGGATCTCTCTCGGGGTGACCAGAGGGGTGAATCTTCACAGGCAAATAACGGGTAATTTGAACCTAGCAGAGCTCGAGCTTGGCGGCCTTCGCCTCGCGCACCCCAGGCTTCCCAGAAGCGACACTCCAGCCTACTGCACTGGCATGGAACCCCCTACTTTTTTTAGGTCTCAGGACTTGTCTCAGCCTGGCAACTTGCCTGGCAGGCTTCCTTAATTAATTAATTAATTAATTAATTTACTACTACAAGCTACGGTTCGATAGTCCTATGTGCTTGTTAGCTTGTGCAGCATGTTCAAGGTTTGTTCTGCCATGGATGCTAGGCTGATCCGTCCGATGGTTTGCCTTGAGCTCAAGGTCAGCTCAAGCCGGCGAATGAGATAGAACACGCATGAGATCATTTGCACTGGCTCGAGCTGGTAGTGGTTGGAGTGCAAGGGAAATAGCGTGGGAAATAGGACCACAAAATCTACTTGGAATTAATTTGAGTACTAAACGCAAAGGCTGTGAATGCGCTGCTGGCAGCACACCTGTTATCCAATGATACATACAGCAGCCAAATGCCCAAATATCCGCCTTTGGAGATACCGAATAACGTGAATCAATTACCTCAGGCGCTACGAGCTCCCTCGCTATATTACCACCATCTGATCGCCCATGTGAATAATTGCAATGACGTGAGCGCGCATCGTGCATAAAGAGGAAATCATCCAGAAGCATGCGTCCATTTTCATCCAAAATAATTGCATCCGGGTGAATATTCTGATGAATCACACCAAGGCGGTGTATATCAGCCAGAGCCGCAGCAATTTGTTTGCCCCACGTCTGTACTGTGTCCGGGTCAATCATGTTGCGGAACCTTTCAACATTCTGGCCCAGTCTTGAAGAAACATAGGCTGTTACGTAGGTGATCCGAGTCCATATCTGGCTGTAGGTGCCCTGCAAGTTATACGAGGCTACTTTTTGTGAATGAGCAGTAAGTGATTTGACAAGGTTGCGACATCGAAAGCTGCAAAGAGTTCTCACACATGAGAGTGCATAGTTGGCATCCGCCGGGTGTTGTAACTGCAGAAATCTGAGCAGAAGTATGTTCCCTGATGTCGGATCGCGCATCACATGTGCGGCCCAGGCAGAATTTTCACTCGCCATCGACACGGCTTCAATCCAATGCAGCCGTGTTAGTAATAGTGTCATGCCCTGTTCTGTGATCTCATCAATAAGTGTGTCGAATAATTTTCGTGCTTTCACCTGCTGAATGACAATTGGCTCTTCGACTGCTCTCAATGAAGCCTCTCTCAAGTTGAACGACTGATAGTCTTCTACATTCATGGTGCTACGTTCTTGCTCAATATCATTATATCCGTGCACAGGTAAATGCGGGAAGCTGGTGGGGTCATGGACAGGGCTCGTGTGCTCGGCATCTCTATGTCGTAGCCAAGTGACTTCTCCGGTCAATGACGTATTCAAGGCAATCATTGCACGATTATCTTCTTTCCCGTTCAGAAATGTAATGCAATACGACTCCACCGTCTCGACATGGTGCGATTTGGGGCACTTGTGGATTGCCTCGCGTACATATGTTTTTATGCGCGGTTGTTTACAACCAAAATTGTACCTGGTGAGTTTCATCGCCTTCATGTTGCATCGGTACGGCATGGTTATATTGTCATGGCATAATTTGGTTTGAAGTTTTAGATCAATGCATCGGTCATATTTCACGCTAGCAAATTTTATTGGAGGATGCAAAAGGAGTTCATATGGAACTAAAAATAAATAAAATCTACTTTGAGTTTTAGGAGAAACCGATATCTGCACACTAGATTGCTCAAAAATCAAGGACTCGTTTAAGCCTGCCTTCATCCCCCAGGCGCACGCTACACACGACACTTCAATCCCAGCTTGCATTTTCATCTTGTGGCTTAAATGAGTGAAATAGGTGGTGCTTGGTAGTACAATTGAATGAATTACGGCACTAAGGACGGCAAAAACTGTGTTTTCCCGTTCCTCTCTTGTCACAACACATTCGACAATCCCCTTTAGCAAATTAACAATTTCCATTTGCCAAAGTCGCTGAGAACCTCCTCTTCTGACATCAAACACTTCACGATTTCCTGGGGAAAGTTTAACAGTGCGCTTGTGTACCAGTGCTCGATTTTGGCGACACACTGAGCAGTAGCTGGCCAAGCTACCTGAATGAACCAACGTGTGCGAATGCACACTCATCCCGAGGTTGCCACACAACCTGACACCTCCGGGCGGTATTACTGAGGAGTCGTGTGCATCATTTTCTTTTTGAACGTTTGGCGAAGGCTCGAGCGCGATATTGCGGTTTGAATTTCGCAGCCAGCAACGTGCCATCCTTTGCTCAATATCTGTTGCAATGAGGCCAAAGGTGACAAGCTCCTCTTCAGAAATGCAGCCTTCCTTTTCGACAGGCAAAAGCAGAAATGACTTAGCAAATTCAAGCTGTTGAATAAGCGGGGCCAGCGCAGCGCCTTGGGGATATAGAACTGCCCATTCGCATGTTGGCGCCTTGCAGATAAACAAGAACAGCTGCTTTTTAGTAACAAGGGAAATTTCGACTTTACTGAAAGCATTTCTGCTCGCCTCTCGATAGAGCCAGCGTAGTGCAATCTCAATCTCTCGATGCGTATTTTGTTGTGCTTTAATGTGCCCCCATTGTCCAGGGAGTCTACTCGAGACACCGGTTTGGCGCGTCAGACTTTGAGTGTGCACACGGAGCAGAGCCTTTGATTGTGCTAAGTTCTTTTGCTCAACACCCTGGGAAGCAAGCTTTCGAATAAGCCAGCGTCTCAGTACGTTGTGCTTAGCCCTCACTAATATTGCGCGAAATTCATGAGCATCAGCATTATTGCAGGTTGCCAGGAATCCGTATTGTGCTGCCAGCCTGCCGGCTTTTGGTTGTATGTAAGCTAAGGACGCGCGTTTTTTGGACTGCCGCCACCATGGCGACAGCCCTTCTTTTGTTGTCTGATAATTTCGGACGGTCTTGATTTTCCCACCTGCGTTCAGCGCTTTGTCTTTTGCTTTCAGCTGATGGGCCTACAGAGATTTGGTGCTACAGACGACAGTCTGAAGATTCACGCTGTGGAGGGAACTGTCACAGGTACACGATGCGCACCGGCCAATCCTGCACACACTTCCAAGGTACTGTTGTAGGCTTCTATGTCTTTGTATGTACTTAATTCACACTCTGGGAATCTGCTTTTGGAAGTCATCGTGTTGTGTACAACCTCCTGGCGTTTATGATTCTTCATCCAGAGCTGGCTGCTATTGCGACCAAAGAAAACAGGCG
>Ga0163179_10003276_pt1 | contig 11026 bp, 7 predicted proteins | sample AtlANTMetagenome_FD_109643 | JGI IMG/M metagenome (GOLD analysis project Ga0163179, IMG submission 109643) | Marine eukaryotic phytoplankton communities from the Atlantic Ocean - Atlantic ANT 2 Metagenome | ecosystem: Environmental > Aquatic > Marine > Oceanic | place: North Atlantic Ocean... | reverse complement strand
ATGCTCATACAGTGTAATAACTGGCACAATGTTTGGGAGATCCTCACCATTTAGTATAGCATGAGGAACGGTAGCAGCAGCAATTGTAATAGTTGTTAACACTGCTGCTCCTTCTGCTACCTTAAAGAGTTCAATGATCATGGGATTAAGTTACCCTCCTCATCATACCAGTCATCAGTTACGTTTTCTAACTCAACACCTGTTGTGTTGTAAGACTCTGACCATTCTTGATGTGATGCCATTAGTCCACCTCCTCAAAGTAAATACCATGATACGCATTGAATGCGTCAAGATCAATAAAATCCTCACGCTGATACTTCATTGCATTCTCACCCTCTGGTGCAACAATGAATTCTTCACAAAAATACTCAGCATTAATAGTTAATGCTTCAGCAGCACCAATGAGTTCATCAGTCTGCTCTGCATTGCATCCTAACACACGTGTGCAGTAATCAATGTCCTTGTTCAATTGAGAGAGCATGACTGTAATAATATAGTATAGGGTGTTGAGAAGAGTGGGGCATCAACATAGGTTTCACCTATATGCCCAAATTTAACTCTAGGGAATCGCTTACACCTGAACCCCCACCACTTGCAACCATCAGTCATCTGTGTGCTGTAATAGGTTTCTACCAACATCATGTGTCTGCTTCTATTAGACTTACAGGACGTAATTTCTCTGCTGAACAGAGACAACCATAGATCCTTGCATTTGTCAGACTAGTCAGTAGGTTTGGGGCTAGAGAACCACGTATCCTCTCAACATTTATATAATAGCATAAAAAAGCACCCTGTGTGGGTGCTTGTGACAGTTCTTAAAGTGTCCTCATTCTTGTGACGTGACCCCATCGTTATTATAGGGTATAGTTCCATTCGGTGCAACCACATAAACTTCAATATAATAATCCGAGTCTTGTAGCTCTGTCTTTTGAGGAAACCAATCAAATGCAGTATCAGTTGCTTTAATCTCAGTATTAAATTCAATGAATGTATCAGGTGACTCAAATACTTCAGTGTGTTCACCAGTATCTACAGGTATATAATCTTTATAATACTCTTTGATTTGTGCTTTTTTGGTAGCATCATCCATATAATACCAATTACTAGCATTAATATAAAGAACATACTTATCCTTTGATGCTGCGTAACCAGCAAGAATATCATCCATTCGTTGTAGATTTAATGATACTAACATTACAGTTCACCACTCTCTATTCGTTTTAATATATCATCAATATATGCATCTTTATCTGGATAATTTGGCTCACCAAGGTCACGACCTGATTGTCTATGACTCAACATACTGCTCATATTTAATGAATCATCAAGAGTATTCAATCTCAATAGCATATAGAATGCCATTCTCTGTCTCCAATTCATTAATGTACTATGAGTTGGTTTCCAGAAATGATACACACTTTCCATATATGATACACCATGACCATAATCACCATACTTATCAACAATTGGTTGTGGTAATGATTCCTCTGCTTCTCTTGCTAAGTATTCCTTTGGTGTAATTGGAAACTTAACATCATATGCAATACCGTAAGTTGGGTCTGCTGGAATATCACGTAAATACTGACGATATTTCTCCCACATTGCTTTTTCTGCACCATCAGTAACAGGAGAATCTGACATCATAACATAATCAGAATCCTGTAATAAGAAATTACGCATTAACCTCAACTTCTCCCAATTCAATTCAATCTTATTAACATATTCTCCCTGCAATGCAGCTTCAAGACTCTTATCTACAGTTTCTTTGTAATCTATATACTTTTCAATTAAAACATCTTTCAAACTATTAGCTTCAGCAGGATCTAATTCACCAACAGGGAATTCATATGATGTCCACTTACCGCCAGTTTCGCTTTTGACAATTCGTTGGTATTTATTTCTAGTTACTTGATAACCACCACTTTTAAATGCAGTGAACACCTCAAGTCTATCACGTTCACTATGCCATAAAGGAAATAACAAAGGAGTTATTTCAGTATCCCAATACTTATCATCAATAAATTTACACACACCCTGATATGTAATACTTCTACTCAAAGTATTCATGTGGATAATTACATCTTGTGTGGTAGCTGTTAACCCCATGTCCTTAATTCATCTCCATATGTATTTAGTGTGCTTTGATTAAGTACTTACTTCTATGATACTTTGTAATCAAAGGAATTTCATTTGTTATGATAACAGAAGAAGTAACACTCAATGGTGAAGATCCATTTAATACAAAATCTCCACCAGTGACAGTCATACCACTTTGAGTTGCATTAACTTCTCTTCTAACCATATCAATACCATCATCTTGACCACAAGTTTGATTACCAACTATCATATTACCAGGTAATGATGCATTAGATGATGGTACAAATTGATATATCTCCCTCTCATTAAATGTTAATATCATCTGCGAAACACCATAGTTATCATTAGATGATACATTTTCAGGGACTTCAGATGCTGATGATCTATTTTGTGTGACAAAAAGATACATCGTTGACATTCTCATTGGATGATCATCATCTGGTGGTATCTGATATGAATATGTAGCCCAACCAGGTTCGTTAACACTAGATAAAACTAATTCACCTGCAAGGGTAGTAGATCCATCAATAGCATCACTATAATATAATAATAAATTCTCTTCTGGTGTATCACCACCATTAGAACCATTACCTTTAATAATATCAAAGTATATTTTATTAATGAAACTAGAATTGAGTGGACCAACAGTTAATGCTCTAGTTCCTTCACCCTCAAATCTTATATGTCTTGTACATTTAGTACTTCCATTAACATCTGAATGGAAAGTTGATGGCAATATAGGGAATGTTCCTGTAGATGGTGATACAATCTTTATCTTACCATCTGGATTAGCATCAGCCCAAATAGCAGTACCACCAGCAGGTGTTGTAAGTACAAAGTTTTGATCATAGTCCCTAGTTGCAGGGAATCCTGGTACTTTATATCCTCTACCATAAGCAACAGAATCAACTGGATTAATAGGAGTAGCTGGATTTCTCTTACTTGCTTTAACCCTTACATATCCATTGTCTCCAGCAGTACCACCACCAGTTCCAGCAGCTCCTAAACTACCTACAATAGGAACATCTATATTTCCAGTTGGTGCTGCTTGAACTTTGAATGAAACAACTGCACCAGAACCACCACCAGAACCAGCTGGATTTATTCCTTGGTTCTGTGCTTCAAATTCAGCTCTTATATATCCACCAGCAGTAGATCCATTAACATTAATAGTACATAAATCCCAGAAACTATCTTTATAACCAGACTGTCCTGTATATCCACCTTTTCCTCCACCAGCATTACCATGACCTGTTCCTGGTGCTCCACCTCCAGCATCTTGTCCAGCATTACCACCACCTGCACCTGTGGATCCAAATCCACCTCCACCTCCACCACCAGATCCAGCAGTACAACTACTTGATTGTCCATTCTGTCCGTTAAATCCTTGGACAGCATATCCTGGACTTAGACCAGCAACAGGACCATATGCATCTTGACCTCTATCGCAAGTGTCTGGGGGAGAGAAACTATTTTCTCCTCCTCCACCTCCACCGCCGCCACCGCCACCGCCAGCACCAGCACAAGTTTGACCTAAACTATCATTAATAGATGATGCACCACCACCAGCACCACCTGTACCAGCATTTCCTAATTGTCCAGGTCCAGTTCCACCACCATCAGCACCACCACGACCTTTACCATTGTTAGCAGACTCACCTTGTACTCCAACACCAATAGCAGTACCATTCATACCAGCACTTGCAAGAATAAAAGTCAATGGTCCAGTTCCAGCATCTTTCTGTAAATATATCTCACTACCTACATTACCTACTCCACCACCATAATCCATTCCTTGTGCTCTTGATGCACAACCAGAGTGACCAGCATAGTTTCCATCACCATATTCACCACCACCTTGACCATTACCATCTCCACCTTTTCCTCCAGACAACCATATTTTAACTGATGTCACTCCTTCTGATGGCACTGGTATAGTTCCATTAATAGCAGTACCACCAGCACTAGCATGTTGAATATACAATTCATTATTCAATGTAACTAAATTAGCACCGCCTGGTGGAGTAGTTCCTGCTTCTGGCCAATTAGTAGTACCAGTATCATTAAATTCTTCTCCAACACCATCTCCACCACCACCATAAGAGAGGTATGTAGGTGCAGCACCAAGACCACCAGTTAGACTTTGTTGTCCACCATTTGCACCCTGATATCCATTTTGTTGGTATTCTATTGTTACGCCTTCTTCGTTCGCAAATCCAGCTGGAGTGATCGTAACTCCTCCACCCAATCCACCAAGAGGAGTAGTAGCACTATCACCAGATTTTCCTCCCCTTCCACCTTCAGCAGTGATTGTATATGTAGTACCATTAACTTCCAACGATACAGTAGCATTTCCACCATCACTACCATTGCTTGTTGCAAATCCACCAGATCCACCAGCTCCAGTCAATGTAATTTCATACAATACAACATTATCACCAGTTGCAGGTTGATTAAGATTATTAGGAGATTCTAATTCTGTTTCATATACAGTAACAATATCACCTGGATTATATGTAATAATATCTTGTAATCCAATCACTGTTAAATCATCAATAACATATGCATGAGGATCATCTTGCTGTGGTATCGCTTCAAATATACCATCTGCTTGTTTAATAACTCCTCCTGATGGCATATCACCCGATGTTGGCATCGTACCACCAGTAGGTTTTTCAGCAGTAAATGATGTTGATGAAGTTACTATTTTAATCTCATAACTTCCATTCCAATTACCAGTAGCACCAGTAATTGTTACCCAATCACCTATTCCTAAATTATGAGAATTACTAGTATTAACTACAATTGAAATACCGTCAGAAGTAGCAGAAGAAACTGCAAGAGGTGGTGCTTGAGTTACTTTATATGATTGACATGCAACTGAATCATCTACAACATCACCAATACCAGAGACATTACCAAATGTTGCAGTTGAAGCATTTTGTAATCTTTGACCTATAATACCATGAGAGTGAGTTTTAGGTATACCAGAAGCACCTTCAGGTAAAAATATATCAACCATCGCTGTTTGATTCTGATATATTGTAGTGAATTCATCACTAAAACCAGCACCTACTGTTGGTGATGCTGTATCAACCCTAGAGTGTAAAAGATAATGATCATGTTCTGGTGGTCTAGGTAATATAGCATCATCTAAAGGACCAACTGTGTACTTAACAGAACCAGTCAACCTCATAGGAACAAATGTCTGAACATTCTCATATCCACTGGTAGTAACATCACTAACAGTAAAGAATGATCCTGGATCATCTAATCTTGTCTTTGGTACGAACCACTGTCCACCAGTTAATCCAACCTTCACGTTAGCTAAATTACCAGGAACAGCAGTTCCACCACCACTAACACCATTACCATATCCAAGTATTTTCTTTTCTCTATAATCAGGAACTCTAAATTCACCAATTAAATAAGGATAATCATTAATACTTACAGTTTTATTAAACATCACTCTTGGATGCTCTTCACCAGCAGTATTAAAATCTATAGTATAATTTCCTTGAGTATATTGAGTACCATCAAAATCGTCACCATTAGCATCAACTACCTTATAAACTGTTGTATTGTTAGGTAATCCAGTCAGACCACTATCATCTTCAACTAAACCATAACTATTACCAACTGTAAATAAACCTGTTGGAATACTACCAAGAGAATTTCCTGGTGTTTGTGGTACTGTTACTCTATCAATCAATACTACTCCAGTTCCATAAGGATATACTCTTTTATCACCAGAAATATGATTAGGATCGTTAAGTATCTCAAAGTATAATTTATTATCATTCCACCACATCTTCTGAATAGAACCAGTTGGAGTTGGACTCTCTAATACAACAGAACCTCCATTAACATCACCTGTTTGCTTATAATTATCACCAATAGCAAGGAATAGATGAGGATAATCTGCTACTTTATATTTCTCTCCATCAGTATATAACCAACCATCATAATTATATTCAATATCAGTTTGATATGATGGTTTTCCTGTCAGACTATTCTGAACGTCTGTATGCTGATCAACAACGACAGGTAAAATTGCTCCTATACTTGTATAAGAACCTTGCTTGTCGCTATAATAATTATTCCTAGTTGATCTATATGTTGGCATTATGTTTTGATAATATATTCTGATAGAATAAAGGGTTGAATAAATTCATCCGCTTTTTTATTTTCGTTTATTTGTATACTAATTGAAGATGTTATAGTACCATAAGCTGTTATATTTACTGCATCAGTTATTATTTGATATGTATGTGGTTCAACTTCAAAAGGAACTATATGTGTGTGAAGTGCTTCATTACCAAAACGACCTACTCTTGTAGTTAAGTTCAAACCAGCAGCATAACCTTCTTGAAGAACACCACTAGATTGATAAAATCCTGGATTAGCAAACGGTACTGTAGGGTATGTATAATTGGGAGTCAAAGGAGTCTCAAGTGTATAGGTTTTACCAAGAGGAGAACCAATTCCAAGGAATCCTGGTGTACAATTTTGAAAGTACTTACCAGCATATTGAATCTCACCAAAACAGTATTCATCACGATCCCCAGATGCACCAAAACCAACACACGTGCCATTATTTCCAGAAGAATACTCCCACTTACCTGTTCCATTATATGATGCATCTGGTCCCTGACCTGATGAACCATCAGCTAATGTATCGCCAGGTCCACCAGTGGTACTCCACTTAACATTAGCTGCACATCCACCATCAGCAGTGAAGTTACCAGATGTCACACCATGACATGTTGGCCAAAGACATAAACCCTGTGATAGATATGAAGAGCAAGAGTTACAACCTCCACCCCAATCCCATGCTCCTTCTGGCCAAGGATTATCCCATGATGGATCTCTGTTTAACCTACCATCAGCAGCAAAATAACATAGTTCTTGTCTTGAATGAGCAAACCATTGACAAATATCAAGACTACTTCTAGTAGTTACTGATTTATATGCAAGTTGTGAATTATCAGGACCAGCATGAGCTTGTCTAAATCTTCTAGTAGTACTATAATGCATGTGTGGTTGAATTTGAATATTATCCACACCAGCAGTAGCAACCTGATTACCTTGACTTCTAGTAAACTGAGGACGAGATTGAAGATCTATTGTCTGTGATGGTAAATAGAAATCACCAGTAAATTCAACTTCCCAAGGTGATGGTGCTCTCTGAACAACTTCTAAACCAACACCTGCTTTAATCTGCTGTCTACCATCATCAAGAGTACAATACAAATCATTATATCTACCAACATCAGATGCATTTGTATGTCTAATATTCTTCATCCTGAAATCAGGTAACTGAAATTGAGTATCAGTAAGAGTTATCTCATCTTTCTTAAATTTTGAGTTTACTCCTGTACCTAAAATCAATGAAAGAGCAGGAAATAAAGTAGCACTTAAAATTCTTCCATCACACCTAAGATATCCAGCAGGAACAATATCTCTTGATGATCCTGTAGTTGGATCTTGATCTTCTGCTAACTGTCTAGGAAGATGTATGATAGTACCTGTTACAGTTCCTAACTTGGATTTTTCCTTATTGTAGAATACTGCCATTTAAGAAACCCTCATGATGAAGATAGTAGTTAACGATGGTGTATTTACATTCATAGAAATATTTAGTGCATCTGGTACTGATACTGGAACAGCAGTATTAGTACTAACATTATTAACTAGTATCGTGTTTGGCATACGAACACCTCTAGTCATTTCTATATTCAATGGATCATGTGTGTGACCACCTAATGCAGTATCAGCCCACTCTTCTGCATTATGTTGTTTTGTAGTAGGAAATGTAACGTAAGTATCAGGATCATAATTGGGATCTGTTGGTCTACCCTGACCACCACCTCTACTAGCAGGAACATCATCACTATGATAATAATTTTCATATCCACTGTAAGATGTCGGCATTGGTATCGGACCAGTATCTGCTGCTACTTGAATAGCTGGTATACCACCACCATCATCAGTATATCCAAAAGTAGGACCATTTGCATACTGCATAACCTGTCTACTTTGTACTAAAGGAGTTACATTCTTTGATGCATCAACCTGTTTTGCAGATGTAGTTTGAACAAGTGTCTCATGATCTGATTGATTCCATGTTATCTTCGCTTGACCAAGACCTGCTTTCCATGTTTCTGCTAAATCACCATTAGAAAGAGCACCAACACCAGAAACTTCGTTCCAATATGTAGTAGGAGCTGGTACATAATTTCCTGGTAAAAATGTTAATACTCTATTCCCACTTTCATTAGCAGTATTAATTTGATCATAATCGTTTTCTGTAGCTGGTCCATGCATATGACCTGGAGTATGATCTACTCCTAATTTCCTAGGTATAGAATAAATGGTATCAAACCAAGTGGGAGATGATATTGCTTGACCTGTTATTCTACCAGATAATTCATTAGATGCTGCTATGGCAAATTGTATATCAACATCAGTATCTTGTAATGTTATTGGTTGTTCACCTTCAATACCATTCTTACTAACATATTTTCCTATTATTAATTGTGTAGCAACATCCAATCTAGTATACTCAATATCAACCAAGTTTCTTAAATTAAAATTTGGAAGATTGAAAACATCAGTCTCTAGATAAGGTTTATCAAATGTACCCTCATTACTAATGCCAACATTACCACCTATACCACCAACTTCAGTTGGATTGTTAGGATCTGGATGTGGACCATAAGTATTACCTATGATATCTGCTAGTATTGGAAAATCAACCGCAATTAATTGCTCTCCATTACATACTTTATAACCATGTGGTAAAGCATCTTCAGATGAAGTGGCAGAACTATTACCAGTCCAAGGAAGGATTGTTCCAATTGGAACATTTTTAGATGCTTTTACTCTGTTGTAATATGCCATCTATTAAATCTCCATTAACCACCAACCTTGTTGTGTTGAAGGAATACCAACTCCACCACCACTATCTACAGAACCAAGATAAACTAGAGAGAATGCTGCATTTGGTGTTTGTACAACTAGTTCTCCAGAATTATATGAATTAGCAAGGAATCCACCACCTTCTGCAAGTGTTGTACCAGTAGAATCTCCTTGAACTCTAACACCGACACCAGGAGCACGAACGACTAAAGATGTCTTATGATTCAAGTTTCCACCAACATCAACAATCTTAATGACATCACCAGTTGAAACTTCTGCTGGTAGAGTTAATACTAATGTATTATCAATATCAACAGCAGCACAGTAAATAATATTTGCCATTAATGTCTTAGCAGCAGGATCAGAACCAGTTGAAACATATCTTGTATGACGACCACCAGTTCTTGTCCAGAAAGGTTCAACACCAAATGCTTCAATCTCACCAGTATGCTTGATACTGAACTTATCTGATCCATTGTTATTTAGTTTATCAACAGTGAATATTTCACTCTGAGGAGTTGGATTTGTATTAGATTCACCTGTTACAGTAAGAGTTAACTTAGCAGATACATTACCAACATTATCAACTACAAATGTAGGATCAACTATACCAGTTGCACTGAAGACCGTTTCAGGGCAATTCTCTGGGTACATCGTAAGAGCACCCTTAAGAACAACACCTGCATCAAGTTGCAAACTTCCAAGGTGATCAGCATGTCCACCATCATTCTTGAAGTAGAGCAATCTAGATGAATTAACTGAATCAAATATTTCAATGTCACCACCAATCATATTGATATTGCCACCAATATCAAGATTGCCCTTGTTGTATCCTAAAGAACCAGATTGTCTCTCATGATTAATAACCGCACTATTAACAGTTCCTTGTAAGTTAGAGTTAAGTAAGAAGAAACTATTATCACCTGTTGTTAGATTTTCAAATCTTACATAGTTAACATAATCAATCCTTGTTTGAACTATGTAACCTCTGTTAAGAATAGCAGAAACATATTCAACAGAACCTCTAGTTTTAGACTCAAGATCAAGTAATTGAGAAACTTCACTATGTTTCTTAATTACTAATATAGTATCATTAACAGTATAATCACCAGCAGATGCTTTAGTTGTACCTTCTTGTCCACCATCACAAATAAGTTCTGGGCTAGCACCAGTAGTAATTCCACGTACAATTAATATCTCATGGAATCCTGGATCAACAACAACTGATGACCCATCAATCGTTTGTGGTGCAGTATTTGCTGAAGTACCAACAACAAGTAAATCTCCTATTTCAAATGCTGCATTACCTTCACCAACAGACTGTACAGGAATAACCCAATCATAGGATGAGTGAGCAGTTACAGCAGCACGAACAGTTGTCTTCTTACCATTATTATCCGTAACAGGATCATACGAATAAGAATATACTGTTACTTGATCAGTAATAGTTCCAAATGCAGTTTCTGTCTCAGATGGTGTCTTAACAGATGGATAGAACTCAGATAGCTCAACTCTACGTATATGATTACCAATTGTAGTATTAGCACTACATGAATCTACATTAAATACTTCTTGCTCATTTCCATTAGTTAATGTAAGAGTTTCATTCTGAGAAATATAGAATCCAATTGTTGATACATTAGAACCATACACAGGATTCTTAAGACGTATACTATCTGTCTTAACTTCTGTCACATAGTTGACAGGGAATTCAATGTCAGTGAAATTACCATAAGTAGGATTATATCTAATTTCATCACCAACAGATACCTTAGCAATATCAGTTGCAGATACGCCACTAATATAATAAGTAGCATCATCACCAGTAATTCTTACAAGACTACCAACAATCTCTTCACGTTTGATAGTTCCACAACCACCTTGCAATTTAATAGTTGTGTTAATATTAACAATTGATCCAGGAATATCTGGGTTACCAATAGTAACTTCACCAGTTACAGAGTCAACCTCAAATACTACCTTGTCTGGTTCACCACAATTAGAAACT
>Ga0163179_10003273_pt1 | contig 11029 bp, 11 predicted proteins | sample AtlANTMetagenome_FD_109643 | JGI IMG/M metagenome (GOLD analysis project Ga0163179, IMG submission 109643) | Marine eukaryotic phytoplankton communities from the Atlantic Ocean - Atlantic ANT 2 Metagenome | ecosystem: Environmental > Aquatic > Marine > Oceanic | place: North Atlantic Ocean... | reverse complement strand
GCCTTTTCAAACATTTCTGTCTGTGTAGCGCCCAAGGCAAGACAATTAAACACCAATTTAGAATCCTTATATTCTTCCGCTAAACACTCAGTTAAAACAGCTAAAGCCGCTTTACTAGAGCTATAAGCAGATAAACCAGGGAATTTTAAACTTCCCTGAACTCCTCCCACACTACCAATATTGAGTATGTGTGCACTTTTTGTAAAAAAAGACAATAAATTTTTGATTAATAACATTGGAGCAAACACATTAGTTTGGAATGTTTTATTAATATCTGAATAAGAATATTTTGAAAAACTTTTATTTATTAATAATCCTGCATTATTTATAAGATAATTAATTGAAATATTTTGTTCTTTTAGATGATCAACAAACTTTAAAATTTCTTTTTCTTTTATCAAGTCTATTTTATAAGGAATTACATTTTTATATTTGGTTAGCGATTTTAATTTAAATTCATTTCTTGATAAAGCATATATCCGCAAACCCTCTTCTGTTGAACTTAATTTAACCAATTCTGCTCCAATACCTTGACTTGCTCCTGTTATAATTATTGTCTTCATATTAATAATTTAATGTTTCATTAATTAAGTTTGAAACTTTTTTTGCATTCGGCAACATAGCTTCTTCCAATATAGAATTTAAGGGAATTGCAGGCAAATTTTCAGAACCTATTACTTGAACCGGAGCATCTAAAAAAGAGAAACATTTTTCTTGTATCCTTCCAGCTAAACTTTGAGCAAAAGAACAATTTTTAGGCTCTTCTGTGACAACAATACATTTGCCGTGTTTCTTTACTACTGAGAAAACCAAATCATCATCAATAGGATAAAGTGTTCTTAAATCAACGATCTCAACTTGTCCTATGTGATCTTTTTCAGCCATTTTAGCCCAATAAACCCCCATTCCATATGTTATAATACAAACTGTATTACCCTTTTGCAAATGTTCTTCATTTGCATCTAAAGCAACTCTGCCTCTACCAAACGGTATAACATAGTCTGAAGAAGGCTCTATTGTTTTTGCACTTTCTGTTCCCTTTATTTTACTCCAATATAGACCCTTATGTTCAAAAATAACAACTGGATTCGGATCATAATATGCTGATTTCATTAATCCCTTTAGGTCTGCTCCAGTTGAAGGATATGCAATTTTAATTCCCTTTATATTAGCTACTACAGATTCAACTGAAGACGAATGATATGGACCACCACTACCATAAGCCCCAATAGGAACTCTTATAACACAACTAACTGGCCATTTACCATTTGACAAATAGCAAGACCTACTAACTTCTGTGAACAACTGATTTAAACCAGGCCATATATAATCGGCAAATTGAACTTCAACTATAGGTTTTAATCCAACTGCAGACATCCCTACTGTACTTCCAATAATAAAAGCTTCTTGTATAGGGGTATTAAAGACACGATTACTACCGAATTTCTCAGCTAAGGTAGCTGCTTCTCTAAAAACACCGCCTAATCGAACACCAACATCTTGTCCATAAAGCAAACACTCTGGATGCTCTTCCATTAACTCTTGAATTGCATATAATGCAGAATCAACCATAACTGTTGGTTCTTTGTCTTTTGGAACTCTTTGTCCTTTTTCTTCTATGATTGAAGTGGGTGCAAAATCATGCAAATAGATATCCTTAGGAGAAGGTTCTTCTGCATCTAAAGCCTTATTATAGTCAGATTCAACACTAAAAATTGCTTTTTTATTAATTAATTCTAATTCCTCTCTAGTAAATCCGTTTAATAACAATAATGAATGAAGTTTTGGAAAAGGGTCATTTAATTTAGCACTTTCTAAATCATCTCTGTACCACTCCATTCTCACACCAGATGTATGATGGTTTAATAAAGGAACTTTGGCATGTACAAGCACTGGTTTTCTATCTTTTCTAATAGTCTTAAAAACATTTTTTATTGCGTTATAACATTCTATAAAGTTAGTTCCATCTAAACTTATCGAATCTATTCCAAATCCTTTCGAAAACTCAGCAGCATCAACTGCTCTAATTTCTGATGAATGAGCAGAAATATCCCATTCATTATCCTGTACTAAATACATTATGGAAGTTTTTTCAATGATGCCATTTGGAAAGCTTCGGAAACCTCTCCTTCGGTAATTGCCGCATCACCAAATGAACAAACTACAATAGGCTTTTGACCTTTCTTATAATTTGATAACTTTTGTTTTTCTTTAAATTGAATCCCCATAGCAATTCCTGTTGTTGGAATAGCTTGCATTCCAGTAGCTGAAGATTGATGTATAATTTTTGGAAAATTATCATCATTCAAACTAGGGTGAGAATAATATGTTCTTCCAGCGGAAAAAGGATCATCTTTTTTACACATTAATTGTAGCAAAAGATTATATGCAGTAACACCCATTCCAAGCAAAATAGAATCATCTCGATAATAGGGAGAAATCCAATCATTTTTACAAAGCTGTAAACCTACAGCTAATTGAATTGCTTCATGACCCTTGGACGTTGCATGCACATATTTAGATGTAATCTCTTTATTATCTTCATAAATATGACTCAAAGCCCGTGCAGTACACATTAAAAAATAAGCCTTTTTTAAAATTTTTTTTGGAAAAATATCACTCATTTAGCCTGCTTAAATTCTAAAATAGCATTTTGGGTAAAATCTGATAGAACCAATTTTCCACTTTTAGTAGCCCTTTCTGATAAAAGAACATCCCAGTCATCAGTTCCTTCCCACATGATTGCTTTTAATTCTTTTATTGCTTCAGGGTTATAAGTAGTTAGTTTTATAGCTAATTCTTTTATGGCATTATCCATATCAACAATGTTATCAAAAATATCTATAAAAAAACCCTTTTCTTTAGCCCAATTAGCTTCAAACCATTTGTTTGCATTAATGGTCATTGCACTAAAAGCTGATTTTCCTATTTTCCTCTCCACTGCAGGTCCAACCACAAAAGGTCCAATCCCTATTGCTAATTCGCTTAACTTTACAGATGAGTATTTTGTTGCAAGACAATAATCTGTTGCAGAAAGCATACCAACTCCTCCTCCAACTGCTTTTCCTTGAACCCTACCTATGATAAATTTAGGACACTTCCTTGCGGCATTTATCACATTAGCAAATCCCAAAAAAAAATCTTTTCCATTAACTTCATTATCAATTGATACTAATTCTTCAAAAGAAGCTCCAGCACAAAATGTTCTATTTCCACCGCTTTTTAGAATAATAACCTTGATATTCTCATCCTTACCTGCTATACTAATTTTTCTAGCCAATTCTTGCAAGATATGACTTGGCAAAGAATTAGATTGAGGATGAAAAAACTCTATTGTTCCAACTCCTTTTTCTATATTTAATATTACATATTCTTTCATTAATTTAAGATTGATTTATTTTTTTGACCATAGTTAAGATGGTTGCTAACATTACTGTTTCTTCTTCTTCATCATAAACATCTACTAAAAACTTCACAATACCTTTAGCAATATCTTCTTGGTCTTTTTTCTCTTGACTTATTTTCTCCTTAGCAGTAAATCTAACACCGATCGTCATTCCAGGATAAACAGGTTTAGTAAATCTACATTCATCTATACCATAATTTAATAATACTGGCCCTTTAGGAGGGTCAACAAAGAGACCTGCTGCTTTGCTCATAATAAAATAGCCATGTGCTACTCTTTCAGTAAAGATAGTGCCCTCTAAGGAATTCTCATCCATATGTGCATAGAATTTATCTCCACTTAAATCAGCAAATCTTTCTATGTCATCTAAAGTAACTGTGTGCTTTTCAGTAACAACAGTATCTCCTATGTTAATTTCCTCAAAATGCTTTCTAAACACATGAGAGCCTTCAGTATTTTGTGTTGCTCCAACTTGATACTGTTTAGTGAGTGCTGTAATAGTAGTAGGATGTCCTTGAATAGCTGTTCTCTGTAAGTAATGTTTTATACCTCTAACACCGCCCATTTCTTCACCACCACCTGCGCGTCCTGGCCCACCATGAGTAAGTAGTGGCATAGGAGAACCATGACCTGTGCTTTCCTTAGCACAAGATTCATTTAAAACTAAAATTCTACCATGCATAGATGCTGTACCTAACACAAAATCTTTAGCAATTTTCATATCATTAGTTATAATAGAACAAACTAAAGAGCCTTTGCCCATTCTAGCAAGTTTAGTAGCTTGTTCTATATCTTTATATGGCAGAATAGTAGAGACCGGACCAAATGCTTCTATATTATGGCAATCCGTTTTATTAAATGGATCATTATTTAAAAATAAAATTGGAGAAATAAAGGCCCCTTTATTTTTGTCTGCCCCTTGTACTTCAAATTCTTCTAAACTTCCAAAAACAATATCTTGACTTTCCGCCAATTTTTTTACTTTTTCTGTTACTTCTTCTTTCTGTTCATTCCCTGCTAAACTTCCCATTCTCACTCCCTCAAGCGAAGGATCACCAATAGTAGTTTTAGAAAGTCTTTTTCCAAGAGCTATTTGCACATCTTCTACTAATGTTTCAGGAACAATTATTCTTCTTACCGCAGTACATTTTTGTCCTGCTTTTACGGTCATTTCTTTTTGTACTTCTTTTATAAAAATATCAAATTCTGGAGTTCCCGGAACAGCATCTTCTCCTAAAACTGAACAGTTTAAAGAGTCTGCTTCCATATTAAAAAGAACAGCTTCTTCTACTATTTTTGGATGAGATTTAAGCATCTTGCCTGTTGATGCACTACCTGTAAAAGTAACAAGATCTTCCGAAGTAACAGAATCTAAAATTCCTCTTGCACTACCACATATTAATTGCAAACTTCCCTCTGGTAAAATATTAGATTCTATAATTTCTCTAAACATAACCTCTGTAAGATATGAAGTCAAAGTAGCTGGTTTTACAATTGCAGGTACTCCTGCCATTAAGTTCACAGCAATTTTCTCCAACATACCCCAAATAGGAAAATTAAATGCATTAATATGAATAGCAACTCCTTGTTTAGGAACCATAATATGATGACCTATAAAAGTTCCATTTGTAGAGAGAGCTGCAACACTACCATCAACATGATAAGGTAAGTCTGGAAACTGTCTACGTAGAGATGCATTAGCAAATAAATTTCCAATTCCACCTTCAATATCAATCCACGAATCAATTTTAGTAGCACCGGTTAAAAAACTTACAGGATAAAACTTGTTTTTAATAGAATGAAGGTGTAATGCAAGTGCTTTTAACATTAGACCTCTTTGTTGAAAAGTCATCTTTCTTAATGCAGAACCTCCGACCTTTCTGCTATAGTCCATCATTTCAGAGAAGCCTAGTCCTTTAGATGAAGCGACACCTATTTTTTCTCCAGTTATAGCATTAAAAAGAGGTGTTCCTTCTCCATCACCCTTGATCCATTTTCCTAATGCATAATTATCGTAATTTCTCATTTTGTTTTTTGCCAAGTATCAAAAGTTATTTTTTGTTTTTCTTTTCTATTTTTTTCTATTTTAGATAAAGGATCACACTCTTTCATTAAAGTTTTACATTCATTAGGTAATTCCTGATATAATTGAGTCCCCTTAGTTTTCCAACGAATCATTTCATCAGAAACATCACCTTTTATTTGAGCTGGATTACCAACTACAAGTTTTCTTTTAGGAATTTGCATCTCACCTTTCACAAAACATAAAGCTCCCACAATACATTCTTCCCCTACATCAGCATCATCCATAACAACTGCATTCATCCCAATCATAGCATTTTTACCAATATTAGCTCCATGAATAATAGCACCATGCCCAATATGAGCATTTGCTTTTAAGGCAACATCTTTTCCTGGAAAAACATGAATAATGCAATTATCTTGCACATTACATCCATCTTCAATAGTAATTTGCCCCCAATCACCCCTAATAGAAGCACCTGGACCTACATATACGTTTTGACCAATAATCACATTACCAATAATTGTAGCTTCCTTATGGATAAAAGAAGTAGGATCTATTACTGGTTTATATCCATTAAATTCGTAAATCATACTAAACTCTTTCTATTATTGTTGCATAGCCTTGTCCAACACCAATACACATAGTAACTAAAGCATATTTTTTATTGTTTTTTTGAAGCTCTAGAGCAGCAGTTTGTAAAATTCTAGTACCACTAACTCCTAATGGATGTCCTAGTGCAATAGCCCCTCCATTAGGATTAATCCTAGGATCATTATCCTTTAAACCCCACTCTCTAATACACGCTAATGCTTGAGCAGCAAAAGCTTCATTAAGCTCAATAATGTCCATGTCATCCATAGTTAAATCTGCTTTTTTTAAAGCTTTATTAGAAGCCTTCACAGGGCCAATTCCCATAATTCTTGGTTCTACCCCAACCACTGCTGAACTAACAATTTTAGCAATAGGGGTAAGGCTATTTTCTTTCAAGCCTTTCTCAGATGCTATAAGCATAGCAGCTGCACCATCATTTAATCCTGAGGAGTTACCCGCCGTAACTGTCCCGCCTTCTTTTTTAAAGGCAGCCCTAAGTTTACCCAGAGCTTCTAAAGAAGTATTGGGTTTAATAAATTCATCTTGACTAAAAATAATAGGCTCTTTTTTTCTTTGTAGAATTTCTACTGGAATTATTTCTTCTGCTAATCTACCTTCATATTGTGATTTAGCTGCTTTCATTTGAGAGTGATAAGCAAATTTATCTTGATCCTCTCTTGATATATTATATTTTTCTGCTAAGTTTTCTGCTGTTTGCCCCATTCCCTCGACACCATATATTCTTTTCATTTTAGGATTTATAAAACGCCATCCAAAAGAAGAATCATGCATCTGAGAATCTCTTCCAAAGGGTTTAGAAGCTTTTGAAATTACCCAGGGGCCTCTTGTCATATTCTCTACACCTCCCGCAATAAAAACATCTCCATCCCCAGCACAAATAGCTCTATGAGCATGAATAACAGAAGACATACCTGAAGAACACAAACGATTAACTGTTTCTCCTGGAACATTGAAAGGCAATCCAGCTAAAAGAAGTGCCATACGTGCTACATTCCTATTATCTTCACCTGCTTGATTAGCGCAACCTAAAATAACATCATCTATAATATTTAAATCTATATTTGTTTTATTAGCTAAAGCTCGAATAGCATAGGAAGCCAGATCATCTGTTCTGACAGATGATAAAGATCCTCCAAAATTTCCTATTGGGGTACGAACAGCATCTATGATAAAGCTTTTTTTCATAAACTAATTACTTAAATTCCATTTTTTTGAAGTCCTGTAAATAGTACCTTTAAATCTAGCAACTTCTATATTATCTTGATTTGTAATAGCAATTTGATACAAGCCAATTTTTTTAGTAAGAGATATTTCTTTAACATTGGCAGTAATAATGTCATTAATGTTTATTTTTTTAAAGTAAGAAATAGAACTGTCAATAGTAACTGCTTCGTAACCATTAGCATTAGCTGCAAATGCTAAAGCACTATCTGCCAAAGAATAAGATATTCCTCCATGGGCAATCCCAAAACCATTTGTCATTTCTTTCTTTATTTTCATTTGAACTTTATATACACCTGCTTCCTCTCCAAGCACTTTTATACCTAACCATTTGCTAAAAGCATCATGATTATACATTTGATTTACTATTTTTTTAGCAGTATCCATTAATAAAAATTCTTGTCTTGCTTTATTAAGTTTCTTAAAATAGGGCTAGGCCTGTATCGATCTTCTCCATATTCTTTTTGTAAACTTTCCAACTTATTTAACACCTTATCTAGACCAATTTCATCAGCCCACTGCAATAAACCCTTAGGGTAATTTACTCCTTTAGTCATAGCTAAATCAATATCTTCTTTAGAAGCAATCTTTAGGAAAAAGGCATCAGCTGCTTCATTAATTAACATCACTAAAATTCTCCAAAATATTTCTTGCCCCAACATTTCATCTTTTATTATATCACTTTTTTCCTTAGAATAATCATAATAACCTTTCTTTGTTTTTCTGCCTAAATAACCCGCTTCGCACATTCTTTTTTGAGTAAAAGATGGTTTGTAACGAGGATCATAAAAGAATGCTTTGAAAACTGATTCTGTAACAGCATAATTCACATCATTTCCTATAAAATCCATCAGCTCAAAAGGACCCATTCTAAAACCACCTAATTCTTTCATAGCCCAATCTATGGTTGCCACACTAGCTATGTTTTCTTCAACAATTCTTATTGCTTCTCCATAAAATGGGCGAGCTACTCTGTTTACAATAAAACCTGGAGTATCTTTAGCAAGGACAACTGTTTTACCAAAACCTTTAATAATTTTAATAGATTTTTCTAAAACTTTTTCATCTGTTTGAATAGCAGCAATGATTTCAACTAAAGGCATAATAGGTGCTGGATTAAAAAAATGAATGCCTATGACTCTATTTGAAAAATTACATGAAGATGCAATGGAAGTTACTGACAAAGAAGATGTGTTAGTAGCTAACACACAACCCTTACTTACTAAGCTTTCTATTTGCTTGAAAATATTTTTTTTAATTTCTAAGTCTTCAACAATGGCTTCAACTACCAAGACACTATCTTTTATTTCTTCTAACGAAGTAGTAAAAGTTATTTTATTAAAAATATTTTCAAAAGAATGATTGTCTATTTTATTCTTATTAACTAACCTTAATAAGATTTTTTCTATTTTTTCTTTTGCCTCTTTAAGTACTTTTTCTTCTTTATCTACTAAGACAACATCATAATTATTAGATGCAGCTAATTGAGCTATTCCTAATCCCATTGTTCCTGCTCCTATGACACTTATTTTTTTCATTATTCTCCCTTGAAAATTGGTTTTCTTTTTTCTAAAAATGCCTGAACTCCTTCTTTATAATCATATGTTTTTCCTGCAACAGCCTGTAGCTCATCCTCAAGTTTAAGTTGCTCTTCTAAACTATTACATAGAGACTTATTTAATAACTTTTTTGTTAACCCAAGTCCTTTTGTAGGCATTTGTGATAAATTTTTAGCTAAAATCATTGTTGATTTTTCAAATTCTTCATCTGAAAAAATCTTATAAATCATTCCCATACTTTGTGCCTTTTCAGCTACAACTTTATCACCTGTCATCATTAATGCTGATGCTTTTTGCCAACCTACTAGTCTTGGTAAAGAGAAAGTTCCCCCACTATCTGGTATAAGTCCTATTTTACTAAAAGCTTGAATAAATGAAGCTGATTTACATGCCACAACAATATCACAAGCAAGTGCTAAATTTGCACCAGCACCAGCAGCAACACCATTTACAGCAGCAATAACTGGTTTTTCAATATTTCTTATCATGAGAATAGCTGGATTATAATGCTCCTTTACTATTCTATCTAAACCTGGCCCATTAACATCAATTACTTCATGTAAATCTTGTCCTGCACAAAAAGCTTTCCCTTTACCTGTAATAATTATTGCTCTTATATCCTTATTTGTTGCACAATAATCTAATTTTTCTTGAAACTCAAGTGCCATTTCCCTAATAAATGAATTAAACTTATTAGGTCTATTAAAAGTTAATTTTGCAACATTTTCTATTTGATTAAAATTTATCATACAAAACAAAAATAATGAATTTATAGTATGTGAATTAAATACATTTAAAGTAATCAAATGGCTCTAGACAAGCATTACATTTATACAGAGCTTTACAAGCAGTTGACCCAAATTGACTAACAACTTCAACATCTCTTGAATTGCACTGTGGGCAAAGCACCTTTTTTTCTGGAGGAGCTATTCCATATTCTTTTAACTTTTTTTTTGCTTCAATATTAATCCAATCTGTTGTCCATGCAGGGCGAAGCACGGTATTAATCTTATATCTACTTATACCTTTTTTTTCTAAAGTTTTTCCTATTTCATCTTGCATCATTTGCAATGCAGGACAACCAGAATAAGTAGGAGTAATATCAATATGCAATTCAGTATCAGAAATTTTTACTTTTCTTACCACCCCAAGATCAACAATAGATATTACTGGTATTTCTGGATCCGGAATATTTTTTAATAAAGACCAAATTTTTTGTTCATTTACCATTTTGCATCAGGATATGTTCGTTGCAAATACTGCATTTCATCTAATAACTTTTTAAAACCTCCAGAATGATTTCCAGTTCTACCTCCATGCTCCATTTTAAAATTATTTTCAATTTTTATATTAGCTTTATTTAAAATATCATTTATAACACTTATCCACCTCCTTTCAATCTCTTTCAAACAAAAACAAACTTTTTTTTCTTTTAAGCTATCACTAACAGAATCATTTGCAAATAACTCCCCTGTATATTTCCATAAATTATTAAAAGCATGCGAAATTTTATAATGACTTTCTTCAGTTCCATCACCTAAACGGACAACCCATTTACTACTATGTCTAAAATGATAAGTAGTTTCTTTTATAGATTTTTCTGCTATTGCAGAAATATTTTGATCACTACTATCCTTTAAAAAAGAAAATAAAATAAGATAGAATGCATCTATAATAAATTGCCTAGCAATTGTATCACCAAAATGGCCATTTGGCTGCTCTACTAACAAACAATTATAAAACTCATTTACATCTCTCTTAAATGCCAATTCATCAGGTGTTCTATGTCTTTTATCAATTGATGAAGCATATTCATATAGCGAGTTTGATCTTCCTAAATAATCAAGTGCAATATTTGTTAATGCAATATCTTCTTCTAAAAAAGGTGCATTATAACACCACCCAGATAATCTTTGAGATAATATTAGACTATCATCAGCCAAACGAAGAACATAAATAAACAAATTGTCATTCATGATTAAATATGTTTTGCTCCTTTTGGAACTTCATAAAAAGTTGGATGCCTATATATTTTATCATTAGCAGGGTCAAAAAAAGAGCTGTTATCATTAGGGTTTGAAGAAATTATCTCACTAGATTTTACTACCCAAATACAAGACCCCTCATTTCTTCTAGTATATAAATCTCTAGCATTTTGTAAAGCCATTTCCTCATCAGAAGCATGTAAGCTTCCAACATGTTTAT
>Ga0163179_10003271_pt1 | contig 11031 bp, 6 predicted proteins | sample AtlANTMetagenome_FD_109643 | JGI IMG/M metagenome (GOLD analysis project Ga0163179, IMG submission 109643) | Marine eukaryotic phytoplankton communities from the Atlantic Ocean - Atlantic ANT 2 Metagenome | ecosystem: Environmental > Aquatic > Marine > Oceanic | place: North Atlantic Ocean... | reverse complement strand
CTTGGCGGACTAGCGGGCTGGAATCATTCATCGCGTTTTGTAGGCGAGGCAATAGAAGTTGAGGCTTAGAAGTTGAGGCGACTAGAGCCTTGAGTGCGACTCCACGGAATTCGGCTTTTTCATTTGTGAGAAGTGGGAGGATTGCATTTTGAGTAGAGAGAGATGTATCGCTTATTTTCTCAAGTGCAATTAATGCTAATAATTTTGTACTATCGGAGTGGCGTTCTTTAATTTTTTCTGTCAACTGAGGCACGGCTTGAATTCCTATTTTACCTAAGCACTCGGCTTGCCATAAAGAAGCAGTCATTTGATCTAAAGGGCTATTCTTAGAAGAATCAAGAATCCCTTTAATTGAGGCAGTTCCCATATTTATTAGAGCCTGACGTATTCTTTTTTGGTCTTCATCTTCTGTTTTATTGTGAAGCTCAATTAATGTTGTAACGGCTTTTGTAGCATCTTCTCCCAATCTCCCAAGTAAGTTAATAGCTTGATTGCGTTTGTCAGAATCAATGGAATTCAATCGTTCGATGAGATATGGGATAACGGCTTTGCTATTCGGGCGGAGGCTAAGGATTCCGCTAAGTGCTACCTGCCTAAGTTGGGGTAGTTCTGAATCTAATGCAGTTTGTAATAGTACAATCAATCGTTTGCCGGAGAATCCTATCTGACTTAGGGACCTCAGCCCCATGGCTTTAACCTCAGATGACGGTTCTTGAGGCAATAGATCAGCAAGTTTGTTGGCTGGCGAAGAGGCTGGGGGAAGCCAGATCACAGCATTTGCGGCAGCGCTGCGAACTATATTATTTTCAGAAGTAAGTCCCTGTATAATTTGTTTATATGCTGGCGGCCCTATTTGCCCAAGTGCAGTGCTGGCTGCAGTACGCACATTTTCATTCTCATCTGCTAATAAATTAAATAAGTGAGGAGCGGCGGCTTGCGAATCAGAACCCAGATTTCCAAGAACCTCTGCAGAGCCATAACGGACAAAACTATCATCAGAATCAAGCGCCTTGGTTAGTTGAGGAACAACGGCTGGGCCTATCTCCGTCAGTGCATGAACAATTCTAACATGGATCTGATCTTTGTATCGACGCTTACTCCGTCTAAGGAGTTTAATTAATTCCGGAGCTGCCTCAATAGCGTCAGGGCCAATTTTCGCAAGTGCAGTTGCAGACCAAAAAAACACCTGTTCTTCGTCATCATCTAACCCCTTAATCAACGCAGGTACGGCAGCTTTAGCTTTGGCGCCAATCAAAGATAGTGATCGGGCGGCTTCGCGACGCTTTGCCTTGTCTCCACTTTCTAAATCCTTAATGAATTCATCGACCTCATTGGCGTGTACCAACAGTGAGCTAATAAATAGAGCGAAAACCGTTTTAATTGTGTTCATGCGCTAAATTAATCTCGCTTTAAGCGGGACAAGTTACATTCAGCCTGCGGGTATTATTAAGAAAGAAAAGGAAGGGACCCCGTGCTATCGTTGAAAGAATTTGTAGTGGCACCCATTTGATTTAGCATAGAAACAAATAGGTTATTTAAAGGAGTGTCTTCACTATACTGAATGTGTCGTCCCGGCTGAATTAAGCCTCCTCCTCTACCTGCCAAAAGAATGGGTAGATTCTCGTTGTTGTGTTTGTTTCCATCACTGATACCGCTTCCGTAAACAATCATGGTATTGTCTAAGAGCGATCTTTCTCCTTCACGAATAGATTTCATTTTCTGCAGAATGTATGAAAGTTGTTCGATATGGAAAGTATTAATCTTTGAAATTTTCTCTAACTTTATTTGATCATTTTGGTGATGAGAAAGCGAATGATGGCCCTCGCTTACACCAATGTCTCTGTAGCTGCGGTTAGAACCCGCATTAGCAAGCATGAATGTTGAAATACGAGTAACGTCGGCTTGGAAAGCTAGGATCATCATATCTCCCATAAGGCGAATGTGATCTCCATAATTACTAGGAACGCCATCAGGTTTTTCAATGCCGTCTAGAAAATTTGGCTTTAATGCTTTGTTATTCTCAGCACGTTCAATTCTCTGCTCTATTTCGCGAACAGCAGTCAAATATTCATCTAGTTTATTTTTATCGTTGCCGCTGACTTTGCGGGTAAGTGCTTTGGCGTCTTCTAAAACAAAATCTAGGATGCTTTGGCGGTAGCGCTGCCGCTTAGCCAAGCTTTCATTTTTCTCTCCTTTTATATCGTTTCCGAATAGACGTTCAAAGACCAATCTAGGATTGGTTTCCTTAGCCATGGGTGTAGTTGCATTGCGCCAGGAGACATTGTTAGAATAGGCGCAGCTGTATCCAGAATCGCACTTTCCTGACTGTCTTCCTCTTTCTGTTCCAATCTCTAGTGAGGCAAAACGGGTTTTATGACCAACTTTTTGAGCAGCAAATTGATCAACTGAAATTCCAGCACGAATTTCTGACCCTTGACTTTTAAGGGGCTGTACTCCTGTAAGGAAAACTCCGGCACTTCTAGCGTGATCACCTGCTCCGTCACCGTTGGCTCTACCTTTATCTTGAGTTAGGCCGCTGAGGATAGATATATCGCGCTGAACTGGGGATAAAGGCTTAAGGATTCGGGTAAGATCAAAGTGTGCGCCTTCAGAGGTCGGCTTCCATTCTTCCATGTGGATACCGTTTGGCACGAACATAAATGCCATGCGAACTGGGGCCTCTCCAACCGAGCTGGTGGCTAGCGCCTTGACGGGGGCCATGCTCTCCAACAAGGGAAGCGACATTGCTGCTCCGAAACCTTTTAAAAAAGTGCGTCTAGGGATGTTTTTAGTCATTCTTCTCTAATTCTAAATTGCTAAAACTGAACGGTTTACTTTTTACTACACCTTCAATGAGCGTGGAGAAACTGTAATTGTTAGATTTCAATTCCTTACAAATCTCGTCCACTGCACATTTGTCATAGTATTCTAAACCGCGCCCAAGGGCAAAAGTTAGCAATTTTTCTGTTATCGTGCGAATAAAAGTTTCACGTGATTTTAGGACCGTTTTAAGCCCGTTTGGTCCATTAATTTTTTCTCCTGTTGGTAACTCTCCAGCAGGATTTATGGGAAATTTACCATCCACATCACGCCAGGCGCCAATAGCGTCAAAGTTTTCTAGCGCAAAGCCCAGAGGATCCATCTTTGCATGGCATGTAGCACACTCAGTTTTAGCTCGATGTTTTTCTAATCGTTCCCGAAGTGAGCCGCTAGTAATAGATTCCTCGTTTTCTTCAAGTTCTTCTACCTCGGGAGGAGGAGGGGGGGGAGGAGTCCCAAGAATTTCTTCTAAGATCCATTTGCCACGTAAAACAGGAGAAGTACGAGTTGGATTGGAAGTAATTGTTAGTATACTGGCTTGGGTTAAAATGCCTCCGCGGCCGCTTTCTTTGGATAAACTAACTCTTTGAAATTCTTCCCCCTTAACTCCTTCAATTTGGTAATGTTTCGCAAGTCTCTCGTTTAGGTATGTAAAGTCGGAGTCAATAAATTCGAGGATACTTCTATCCTCCCGCATTAAAGCAGCAAAAAAAAGTTCTGTCTCCTTCTTCATAGCGGCTTTTAGGGAATCGTTGAAACTCGGAAATTTTTCGGGATCTGGCTTTAAAGTATTAAGGTTGCGGATTTGTAGCCATTGCCCAGCAAAGTTTTCGACTAAAGCATCAGACTTAGGATCTGCGATCATTCGGCGAATCTGAGAGGCTAAGATGGATGGCTTTGAGAGATCTCCTTTTTCTGCCAAACGACGAAGTTGATCATCTGGCATACTACTCCAAAGAAAATATGACAGTCGCGATGCAAGTTCCCAGTCGTTTAGCTTGCGGATTGTTTCTTTCTTACTTGGTCGAGTATCCAGCTCCCATCGAAAGAGAAAATGTGGAGACACGAGAATAGCTTGCGTCGCTATTTGCATTCCTTTTTCAAAGGAATCTCCTGAGGCTTGAGCCATATCTACAAATGACAGAAGTCGAGAAATCTCCTTTTTTTCTGCAGGCCGTCGAAAAGCCTTGGTGGCAAATTGAGTTAATGATTCTTGTGCGACTTTACGAGTTTCATTTGGCGCAGGCTGACGAACTATTACGCGTCGATGAGAATCAGGCAGTGCCGGCTGAGGGGCATCTAAAGGTCCGATCATTTTTGTTTCACGAACAAAAAGATTTCTGTCTCCACGCAGAGCAGGGTCTGGGGAATCATTATTTACGTAGTTGTTCAAGTATGCGACAGAGATTCTGCGATTGCCTTTTCTTGTGTTTATTTTGACTAAAAACTTTTCGGGCGCATCTTCAAGAGCTTTGACCTCGAATGTTTTTAAAACTTTGCCATCTATAGAAACCTGCATTTTTGGAAACTCTTCTCCAGCAAGCGTGCTATAGGCATTTATTTGAAAAATGTATTCACCTTCTGAGCGGAACGGATAGCGAATGTCGATACTTCCTTCACGCCATAATCCCCAGTAACTGTCATTTTCAATTCGCACAGCATCATCGTTACTACGAGTACCCCATTTCTTTGTACGAATTGGATCTTCAGGAGGATAAGGTGCAATGTTGGTCTTAATAGCTTGAGCCGTGATTTCTTCAGCTGCTTGGAGATATTTTTCCATCAAAATAGGAGAGATCGAAAGAACATCTCCAATATTGTCAAAGCCGTATCCAACTTCATCGTTAGGAAAATCTTTAGCAGGTTGATAATCTATACCGAAAAGGTCACGAATTGTATTATTGTATTCGTTTCGATTTAGTCTGCGGAGCGTAACTCTGCCAGGGTTTATTGGTACGTCAGGGTTTGAACAGTCAAATTTGGCTAATTGAGTATCGATAAAATCTGTTAGCAAAATTCTTTGATCTTCAGTTGGCTGGGTTTTGTTTTCAGGCGGCATTTCCCGAAGTCGTAACATATGGCTTACGTTTTCCCACATACGAGCATTTCGAAAAAAATCTGGTTTAGCCCCAAATGCCTCAAGGTTTAATTCTGCCTTGGCTCGTTTATTGCCATGACAACCAAAGCAGACCTCTTTCATAACAGGCAAGATGTCTGCACGAAAATCTATTTGGTTTTTTGAGGAGATGGCAGAGGGGGCTTCATCGGACCAGCACAAAACGTGCCCTGTAATTATAGTTAGGGCTATAATGTTGATTTTTTGAAGGTTTAAACCCATAAAGTTCAATGTAAATATCTTAACATTTTTAAAGTCGCACGCCACAATAAAAAAGTCATTTTCTAGATGATATTGGTTGAAGCCAAGCCTGTTCTTGTTCTCCTGAGGAATAGGGGTTGGACTTCTTTTTTGAAGACACAACATGTGCCCGAACGTACAACTCGTCTCCCTTAAAATTATATTTTGGCTCAATCGAATCGGTTTGCCCTAATATTTCTCCAATGCCCGCGGCACTTGGATCTAATGAATTACGCTTGGCTACATCTTTACTGTTCTTAAAATTATTTCGAGTTCCGACAAACCATGTTTTGTATGTTACACCTTTTTCCGTTGAGATTTTGAAGGAGAAGGATTCCTTGGTTGTTTGAATTGATGAGAGGGAAACCCCACTTGATGAATAAAAATCTCCTTTCTCCATTGCTTCTATTATAGAGGGAGCAGAAAGAGCTGGGGCTTTTACCATTACCCAACCACGACCGGTGTTGCTCTTGCCAATTGCTATTTGGTGGTAGTTATGAGCGTCATCTGTGGCAAGCCCGAACATAAGTGGCAGCTTATATATTCCCACTCTGTATGCATTGATAATATCCCATATTTGGACAGTGCTGAGATGCTTTGCGTCCCCGTAGTTGTTGACGGCTGGATGTCCGTTGTAAACTTCGAAGAATTGTTCCCCTTTGAGTTGAATCATATCAGTAGGCTTTAGAGCCCATCCAAAGTTAGGATGATTGATATGCGGAAACATAGGTTGCCCGGTTTTTTTTCGCTGCTCTAAAACAGCGTTAACATTATTTTGAATTACTGTGGCTAGGCTGCTGCCGCCTTGGGGAGGTATATAGTTCTTCAGATTTGTAGCATTAATGTGAATTGGAACACCTTGAAATCGATCGGTAAGTTCTTCTGCTTGCATCAGTAAAAATTTACCCTCAACGCTCATCTTTGCTTTGTATTCAGAGAAGTTTTTAAGCCTAACTTTAGGAATATTTTTTTCAGTTTTATGTTCAACCCATTTAGGTCCAAATCTCTCTAGATATTTTTCGAAAGCCCTTCGTCCTCCAGCGTTTTTTTCGATATGAATCCAACGGTTTCCCTCTGCAAGAATGTTGTGGTCTGAGATGCCAAGGAAATGGTAGCCATTCTTTTTATACCAATCAGCAATCATTTCAGGATAATCATCTCCATCGCTCCAAAGAGAGTGTGTATGCAGGTTCCCTTTCCACCATTGGGTTTCTTCGGCTGATATGCCTGAAGCGGAAACCATAAAAAACATAATAAAATGAGTTATCCTTTTCATGTGAGAACTTTAATTAAAATAAAATCTATTGGCTCCATTTCCAAGCCTTAACGACCAGAACTGAAAACGCTGGAATAAATTGACTCTTTTGTTTTCCAGAGAAGTGACATGCTTAAAGAGAGTGGGACCAATAAAAATGCCATAAAAAGCCAAGGTCGCATATTCAAAATGAATTCCAGAATTCCAAGAATTAATACAGGAGGGTTTTTGATTAACGGCAATAGAAACATTAATCCCAATCCAACAGGTATCATGGCCAGCAGAGTTCTGTTCATTTTAGAAAATAACTGAGATTCAATTCGAAGGGTTTCGTCTGGCAGCATGGCTGAAAGTCTTGCCAGAACTTTGTTTAGGGCCATTAAATAAAATACAAACGCTAAAGCTAGGAGCCAAACAGAGGTGCCAAAGTAAATTTCGTCTGGAGCACGATGGTGCCAATGTAAAAAAGGAGAGAGCCCTAAGTTAACTAGTCCCCAAATTTTTGCTAAGAAAAGTGAGTTTTGCCATACTCGTTCCTGGGGCTGAAACCCATCAAAAAGTCGCAACCCATACCAAAGCATACCGAAAGCTACAGGAGGCAAAAGCATTCCTAAAGGAAAGGCCGCATCCGTCCAGTTTGACATGGAAGACATAATTGCAACTATAAGGGTTATCGGTAGTCCCCAGAAGAGAACCGATGATCCGCGAGCAACTTTAGCCAATACGGGTAGTAAATCTTGAGTATGAGGTTTGGATTCTTTCATTTTTACAAACTTAAATAAGTTTGATCTCTCAATCCTTGTTTGTAGTGGTCAAGCATTTGTGAGCCTTCCGAAGGGGAGAATTGGTGATTTAAGATCGCGTTATCTATCTGATTCTTCATACTTTGAATTAGGGTATTTTCGTCATATTGCACCATATTCAATACACTTGCTATGGAATCTCCTTCAATTACATCTTCGATATCATAACCTCTTTCATGATTAGGATCGATAACCACTTGAATCTCGTTTACTCGCCCAAACAAGTTATGCATATCGCCCATAACATCTTGGTAGGCGCCCATCAAAAAGACCCCGAGTTGATAAGGGTTTGAGCCTGAGATTGAAGGAAGATGCAAGGAAAGGGTGTTACCCTGTTTTTCTTGTCCAATGAATTGATCGACTTGTCCGTCGGAGTCACAAGTAATATCTACAAGACGGGCTTCTTGTTCTGGAGATTTATCAAGAAAACTGAGTGGCATTATAGGAAAAAGCTGTTTCAGGGCCCAATGGTCTATTAGGGACTGGAAGACCGAAAAGTTACAGAGATATTGAGCTGATAAATTCTCGTCGAGTTGTTGAATCTCACCCGGAATCATTGAGCGACCTCCAAAGTCCTTAACTACGGCTTGGCTGATCTCCCAGTATAACGATTCGATTTTGGCTTTATCCTCGAGCTCAAGAATCCCAAGATTAAACATACTTTGTGCGGCTTCTTTAATTTCTTTAGCATCATGCCATGCCTCCATTTTTCCAGAGGATTTCAGGCCCTCATATAATTCACGCAATTCAACCACAAAAGTGTGTTCATTTTTGTTCTTTTGGATTTGGGTAAATTTTTGGCTTTTGCCCATGCTCTCGAAAGCTTCAACAACAAGCATACTGTGATGCGCAACGATTGCGCGCCCGCTTTCACTTATTATTTCTGGATGAGGAACTCCTTCCTCGTTGCTAACTTCTGCCAAGTGGTAAACGACATCGTTAGCGTATTCCTGTAATGAATAGTTTTTTGAACTGTCACTTTTCGAGCGGCTACCGTCGTAGTCCACTGCAAGTCCGCCACCAACATCGAACCACTTAATTGGATATCCTAATTTGTACAGCTTAGCGTAGTATCGAGATGCTTCTTGCACGGCTTTTTTTACGGTAAAAATATCCGGAACCTGTGAGCCTATGTGGAAGTGTAATAATCTAAAACATTCACTCAGCTTAATTTTGGTTAAGCGTTTTGCTAATGCTAATAAATCTGCTGTCCCGAGGCCAAACTTAGCGTTCTCACCTCCACTAGCAGCCCATTTTCCATCAGCTTTGCTCCACAACTTTACCCTTACACCTAGAATGGGCTTTATGCCCATTTCTTCGGAAACAGCAACAATAGGGTCTAGCTCTTCCATTTTCTCTATTACAAGCACAACCGACTTGCCCATTTTCTGGCCCATCAGCGCCGTCTTAATATACGCCTTATCCTTGTAGCCATTGCAGATAATAAGAGATTTGGGATTTTCTTGTATAGCAAGTGCGGCAAATAATTCCGGCTTGCTGCCGACTTCTAGCCCGATTTGATATGGTTTACCGGCTCCCAATATTTCTTCAACTACCTTGCGAAGTTGATTTACTTTTATTGGGAAAACTCCTCGATATCTGCTTCTGTAATTAAATTCAGTAATTGCTTTTTCAAAGGCAGAATTAATCGATTGGACACGATGGTGAAGTATATCCTGAAATCTTATTAATAGAGGGGTGCGAAGATTTCTTTGTTTCGCTTCTTCTATGATATCCGTTAATCGGACTTTTAAAGAGGAATCGTCAGGTTTTGGCGTGGCTATGACATGGCCTTCATGGTCGATATCAAAATAACCCCCACTCCAGTGATCTATATGATACTTCTGTTTGGCGGAATCAATGGTCCACTCTTCCGATGAATTATTAGAAGAGGTATTGTTCATGACGCTCCGCAAGGGTTTCACATTATACAATTGTACAAAGTGAAGAAATTTATATCTCTTTTAAAAACTTTTACAAAAGGCATCCAGGCGATCCATTCCATTTTGGATATTTTCCATGCTAGTAGCGTAGCTGATACGAAAATTATTGTCTGCGCCAAACGCAATACCTGGGACGGCAGCAACTTTTGAATCTTCCAATAACCGATCGCAGAACTCAGCAGATTTGAGTCCGGTTGCCTCTATATTTGGAAAAAGATAGAAGGCCCCTTGGCTATTAACGCAGCTAATGCCAGTCATATTGTTTAATCGCTCTGCAGCATACTTACGGCGATTGTTAAATTCTGTTAACCAATGGTCCAAGTGGGTTTGAGGCCCTGTAAGTGCTGCTACTGCACCTTTTTGTGCAAATGAAGTAGCGTTACTTGTGCTATGGCTTTGTAGAGCATTAATTGCTTGAGCTATGGGCTTAGGCGCTGCAAGGAATCCAATACGCCACCCTGTCATAGAATAAGCTTTGGCAAGTCCATGTACAATAATAGTATGAGAAAGATGTTCTTCAGAAAATGCAGCAACGCTAGTAAACTCGGCTCCATCATAAACGAGTTTTTCATATATATCGTCACTCATTATTAGAATACCATGTTCGACGCAGACATCTCCAAGCGCACTTATTTCTTCCTTTGTATAAACCGAACCAGTTGGGTTGCTAGGAGAATTTAAAATAAATAATTTTGTTTTTGAGGTAATTGCTTCGCGAAGTTGTTCGGGGGTAACTTTGAATTCACTAGCGTCAGTGGTTTCAATGATAACAGGTTTAGCGCCTGCAAGTTTAACCATTTCGGGGTAGCTTAACCAATAAGGCGCAGGGATTATTACTTCGTCTCCTGCTTCGCAGGTAGCATAAATAGCATTAAAACAAGAATGCTTTCCTCCGCAGTTTACGATTACTTGGCTTGGCTCGTATTCGACTTTGTAGTCCCGGTGGAATTTATCTGCAACGGCTTGGCGAAGTTCGGGGATGCCGCTACTTGGAGTATACTTCGTGAAGCCATCTGCCAAAGCTTGGGCTGCTGCGTCCTTGATGTGTTGAGGGGTATCGAAGTCTGGTTCCCCGGCTCCAAAACCAATAACGTCTTCTCCAGCAGCACGGAGTTCTTTTGCCTTGGCTGAAATGGCTAATGTAAGCGATGGGGCGAGCGAAGCTGCTCTACTTGATATCGAGTAGTCCATATCTGTTGATTTAAATTTTTTTTAGAAATTCGGAGGTTATCCTCCAACTTGCGCGCGGGCTTCTTCGGCCAAAGGTGTACTTAAGTATCGTTCGCCGGTCGAACAAGCGATGGTAACGATTGTTTTTCCTGCGTTCTCAGGGCGTTTAGCTACTTCCAGCGCAGCACAAACATTTGCTCCGCTTGAGATCCCACAAAGGATTCCTTCTTCCTTGGCCAATCGGCGAGCCATCTTGAAAGCATCATCATTGCTCACCTTAATGCATTCTTTGATCTGATCGGTTCCATTTTCTCCTTTAAGATGCAGGTTCGAAGGAACAAAGCCAGCACCAGTGCCTTGAATTTTGTGAGGTCCGGGGGTCAACTCTTGGCCGGCCAGTGTTTGAGAGATCACAGGAGAGTCTTCGGGCTCCACTGCAATTGCCTGAAAAGTGGCTTTGCGCGGTTGAAGTACTTCGTAACAGCCGGTCAATGTTCCTCCGGTTCCGACACCTGCAACGACGATGTCAACAGCCCCATCGGTATCTTCCCAGATTTCTTCTGCTGTTGTTTGGCGATGAATTTCTGGATTCGCAGGATTTTCAAATTGTTGTGGGATCCAAGAATTCGGAGTGGAGGCTGCTAGTTCATTGGCCTTTTCGATTGCGCCTTTCATTCCCTTTGG
>Ga0163179_10003270_pt1 | contig 11033 bp, 4 predicted proteins | sample AtlANTMetagenome_FD_109643 | JGI IMG/M metagenome (GOLD analysis project Ga0163179, IMG submission 109643) | Marine eukaryotic phytoplankton communities from the Atlantic Ocean - Atlantic ANT 2 Metagenome | ecosystem: Environmental > Aquatic > Marine > Oceanic | place: North Atlantic Ocean... | reverse complement strand
TCTTTGCCGCTCCCGGGATCGGATTCCCGGCAGCCGATAAGGAAATTCAAAAGAAAAACTCCCAGAAGGAGGGGGTGGCGAGGCGAGTTCTTTGAAGTTATTAACATCACGGCGCCATTAGAATTGCTATCCCGTGGCAACTTAGTGATCCTGAGTCTATTATGGTGCTTGCGCTCAGTGGGATAAGAGAACTAACTATAGGAAATAGAATCACTGACAAAACCCAATTTTAGTTATGTTCCGTTCCAGATTTTTTCTTAGCGGCCTGCTCTCTCTGGCAGTGTCTTCGTTTTGCCACTCAGCGTCGGTGACGGTTCTGGGAGTTGACAGCGAGACCGGAGGTTCGTGGCGCACCAGTGACGTGCCCAAGCCTTTCGGAGACCTTGATGGAGTCTATGGGACGGATGGTTACTTCATCGCGCAGTATCCGGATGGAGACCCCAACAACATCTCTCAACCATCATACGCCACTATCGATGTGAGTGTCTTTGCCACATATGAGGGTGCAGGGGCCGAGAATCACCAGTCCTCCTTTGACGATGTGCTTGGGGCAGGTCCGGGGCCGGTGGCGGACCTTGTAGCCGGCGATTTCTGGTTGAATAATTTCGGGGGACTGGCAGAGGACGAATTCTTCTGGATCACGCTTTCCGAACCAGGAACATTTGTTCTCGGAGTGATTTCTGACGTCACCCCCCCGAATCCTGCAGACCTCATCTGGGAGTCTTCCGATGGAATCCGGGTGACCGGGCCCGGAGGAGTCGATTCAGGGATCGTGGATCTCCAGTCAACACGGGACGCGGTGCCAGATTATGTGCTTTTCCAGATCAGCGGCGACGCCGGAGACCAGTTCATTGTATCGGGTCGTAACAATTTGGGATGGGAGGCGAATGCGCTGGGAGGAGTTTTCCTTGATCCGGTTCCTGAGCCGTCCGCCGCCCTTCTTGGCATGGTTGGCTGCCTTGGATTTTTCCTTCGCCGTCGTCGCAGGGCTTGAGGTTTACTTTCCGGCTTCCGGGGCTCCTGTAATTTTCGATCTTTTTCGGATGGGCTCTGGCATTTTCCAGAGTCCATTTACATCGGGTATTCGATAATGCTCTCTCAGCTCCTTCCATATTAACTGATGATGAAGGTCGCCCGCCTCCTTCTTTATGGCACTGTATTGCTGGTGCTTTCCTGTCCGCTCATTGCTTCCACTATCACGGAGGTGGGGATTGATGACCTTTCCAATGATGCATGGCGGACAAGTGAAGTGGTCAAGCCTTTCGGGGATCTGGATAATATCTATGGAAGTGATGGTTATTTCATCGCTCAGTATCCCGAGGGAGACGCGCGTAATCTCTCCCAACCGTCTTATGCCACCATCGGGCTGATTCAGGGTGCGTATGAAGGAGCCGGGGCCGAGAGTCACCAGTCCGCCTTTGATGACGTGCTGGCCGCTGGGCCGGGACCGGTGGTGGATCTGGTGGCAGGAGACTACTGGGTCGACAATACGGTGGCCGGAGCGGAAGATTACTTCTTCTCTATCACGCTGACAGAGGACGGTTCGTTTCGTCTCGGTGTAATCACGGACTGCACACCCCCGAACCCACCAGCCCTTCTTTATGAGTCCTCGACGGGGATACGGATAACTGGTCCCGGGGGAGTGGACTCTGGCCTTGTGGACGTTCTTCCGTACAGGAATGCGGACGTAGATTACGTCCTGTTCGATATTTCCGGAGCAGCCGGTGACGTTTTCACGGTCTGGGGAGCAAATAATTCCGGCTGGGAAGCCAATGCGCTTGGAGGCGTATTCCTTGACCCGCTATCGAATCCGGAAGCACCGGAAATTGTCAGTTTCGAGGTAGACCCTGTCGAGATCAGTGTGCCGGGAACTGCTCTTACCTTCAGGTGGGAGGTCGAAGGGGGCGTAGACTCACTGCGGTTGCAACCCGGAGATGTTGATGTGCTGGATTTCAATCAGGAGGCAGGATCTTTCACGCTTGATCCTGGTCCTGATGAGACAACGGTCTATACCCTGGAGGCCACGCGAGGTGGTGAAACGAATACGGCAACGATGCGGGTGATCATGTTGCCTCCCGAGATCGCATCCTTCTCGGCCGATCGAACGCTGGTATCTCCCGGAACGGAGGTTACCTTCTCCTGGGAGGTCACGCCTCCTTTCACCAGTCTCACCCTCCAACCCGGTGATCTGGACGTCCTCGGGAGCACGGATGCCGCGGGATCCGGATCCGTGATGATTAGAGCAGAATCTTCGGCTACCTACCAGCTGATTGCAACGATTGGACCAACTGCCTCATCCATTGCCGGGGAGTTGGTTCAGGTGCGTCAAACGGGACAGGGGATCACGGTAATTGGCATCGATGTTGAGACCAACGATGCATGGCGGACTTCCGACGTGGAGAAGCCTTTTGGTGATGATGATAATGTTTATGGGACGGACGGATACTTTATTGCGCAGGCTGCCGAGGGAGACTTTCTCAATTCTACAGCGCCGTCCTATGCCACAGTGGAGCTTGCAGGAGGGTTGTCTTACGAGGGGCAGGGAGCGGAAAATCACCAGTCGGCTTTCGACGACGTGGCCCAGCCACTACTGCCTGGGCCGATTCCCGATTTGGTCTGTGGGGATTACTGGCTGAACGTGGGTGGGCCTGGATCAGGAACTACGGGGGAGCTGAGCGATTTCTTCACCATCACCCTGACCGAGGAGGCTTCATTTCGTCTTGGTGTGATTACCGACTGCACTCCGGACAACCCGTCTGGCCTTCTCTACGAGTCGGCGGTCGGAGTGCAGGTGGTTGGCCCGGATGGAACGGAATCCGGTGTTGTCGATGCGCTGGGAGCGAACGAGGAGTGGCGGAACGCCGATGTCGACTATGTCCTCTTTGATATTTCAGGATCAGCCGGTGATGTCTTTACCGTCAAGGGGGTGCACGATGAGCGATGGGAGGCCAATGCCCTGGGAGGCGTATTCTTTGACCCCTCCGGCGGAGCGGAGGGCCCGGCCATCACGGAGGTGTCACTGGCGGAAGAACTCCTGACCATTAAGTGGGAGAGCAAGGGAGGAATGCGCTACAATCTCAGGAGCGAGGCGGACCCTGCTCTTATTGCGAGTGTCCATCCTTCTGAGTGGCCGATCTGGGAAGGCAACCTGGATGTTGGTGCGACTCCCCCGGAAAATACCCTCAGTATTCCGCTGCCCGTGGATTCCAGTCGTCTTTTTGTCGTGGAAGAATTCCCTGCTCCACCAGAGGCAGTCTATGTTGAGGATTTCGATGATGGTCCAGGGGCGTGGTCCACCACTTCAATCGGAGATCTCGGAACACTGTGGGAGCTTGGCAGTCCAACAGGTGTCGGACCGGTATCGGCGCACAGCGCTCCCAACTGTTTTGGAACAAACATCGGTGATGTTACCGGCGCGAACATTGTGATCCTGCTAACCTCTCCGGTCATAGACCTGACTGCAGTGGGTAGTGCGACTCTGAACTTTTACCAGTTCCTTGATATCGAGCCGCCTTCAGGCCAGCAGTTTTTCGACTGGGGAACAGTTTCCGTCCTGGATGCCGATGACGGCTCCGTCCTGGCCGTAGTGCAGACCAATATCGCCGGCACTTCGACGGACTGGGAAAAGTTTACCCGGAAAATTCCCGAGGCCGGGCTGGGCCAGCCTGTCAGGATTCAATTCCAGTTCGAATCCGACGAGGTCGATTTCTTACCGGCCGCAGGTTGGTATGTTGATGATGTGGAGGTAACCGTCCCCTAGGAGGATTAATCCCGGCGGCGATCGAGGCGCAGTCGCAGGAATAAGTTTTCCCCGGGATCCGGAGGGACCTCCTTCACGGACCAGGATTCGAAGGCGGTTCCGTCTCCGTTGTCCCTCGATTCGAGAATTTCGGTCCCGGCGGTAGCCCAGACCCGAAGATCCCGGGATACCTCGATACTGAAAATAACATCGTCAGCCGCCAGGTTGCGATTGAAGGAAATGGTGGCACCACCGTCCTGTGGATCGATCTGAATTACGATCGGAGGAAGAGCCTGGCCCAGGCCGTGCTCGAGAAAAGCACTCATCCCGTTACCATCCGGGTCCGCGTCGGGGTTTCCCTCGAAGTCCACGGCATCGCTGGCACCGGGGCTCCCTCCCGGGGAGACGGATGGTCTCCAGTTTCCCCCTGAGGAGTGATCAGGGTTGGACTGGGGAGCGACGAGGGAGAGGCTGGGCCCAAGTCCATCCGGGCTGGAGGGCCAGGGGGCTTGATCGATATAGGTAAAGCGTCTGATAATCTGCCCTCCTGCACTGTAAAGGATGATCTCTTCGCCATTGTTAGAGAGCTTGTTTCCGTTGCCACGGCCGTATTCACCGGACACAAGACTTGAGCGGGACTCCGGATAGCGGAGCAGAAAGGCTTCCCGGTTCCTCGGAACGATGGATCTTGCAGCGGGCGCGAGGGTCATTGAAGGAAAGGCGAAGGTGATGCCTTCCGTGAATTGTATGCCTGTCAGATCGATGACCGATGGTCCAATATTGGTCACCTCGATGTATTCAAACGCAGATTCGTCCTCAAATCCCAGGTCGGCTTCGGAAGGGTCGGGGGGGGGAGGGTGATACATCAGTTCACTGACCACCAGGTTTGCAGCTCCCGCTGGTTCAATCGCAGTGGTATTGCTGACAGTAACGCTGTCAGAGGCGAGGATCGTTCCATCGTGGCTGACCGCATCAAGGGAGATGTTACTCTGTCCGGGTCGGGTGGGAACGGTGACCTGCCATGAGCTCTCATCAGTCCAGTTCACGGCGAGGGGGAGAAAGCTGCCTGCCAGTCGGATCTCACGGACATCGACCCACCCCGTTCCTGAAATGGTAGCGGTACCGCCGTTGCTAGAAAGTGGACTGGGGGAGGTGATGGTGAAATCGACCGATGGAATCGAACTGCGGATCTGGGACAGCACATTGTTGGCGCGAGAATTCATGTAACTGGTGGTCGAGTTCCAGTAACCGGCGGGATCGAGGCTGTTGAAGTGGTCGCGCCACGGGCTCAGATAGCCCTGGTTCCAGGTTGAGCTGATGATGTCGTGCAAGTGCCCGAGGTAGATGCGCCGTCGCCGCCCATCCTGGGTCAACTTGGAGCACTCCGGGTTCGACCAGATGGAGAGTCCGGTATTCCAACCGAAGTCCATGTCATGGGGCAGGGAGACCACCCGGCCGTCGGGTCGGGCGTAATACATGCCATTGTGCTCGAACCCCGACGCGATTCCATCTCCTGCGCCGGATATGGCTGAGTAGGCGAATCCGCGCAGCCAGCCATCAACATCGATCACTTCCTCAAGGCCATCCTCAAACGCGGATCCGGATTGGCCAAAATGCTGGTTGTAGCGAATGATGGGCTCGAAATTGTCAGCCGCCCGGTTGTTCTTGGTAAGAAAAAACCAGCGGTAGCGCTCCGGGTCCGGGCCAAGGTCCCCAACATTCTGGCCCAGGACGGTATCTGGTTCCGGAATCTTGTAGCCATTGGCATCTGTCGTCCGGGGATAGTAGATCAGTTCGTATTCGTAGAGGAATCCATCGGCCCCGTCCTTATACTGGGAGTCAAGGAAGACATTACTGTAGCGGGCCATCTGCAGGATGCTGGAACCGGTGTGACGGTTCCGAGGTGCGATGACGTGGACAAGGTCGGTGTAGCGACTGGGAGACCCAGTCGAATTGGAGATGGCAAGATCCAGCAGGAGTTCAGTGGGAGCCTCGTTGGGACTTCCCGATCGGTCTATTCCAACGGTGCGGTGGATGCCTCGATAGAGGGCCTCGGCACCGAACAGGACATTGAATCCAAGGTAGATATCCTGCATCCGGGCGCGTTGCCCACCCTTGATCCGGATGCCGACGTCATAATAGATTTCTTCTTCCCGGTCGATGACGGTTGCTCGCATGCGCCCGTTGCTCATCACGTTGATCGGGGTGTGCATGAAGTCGGCATCGGAGTCCTGCATGATAATGCGGAAATTGTGGATTCCGGTATCTGAGGCCATCCCATCCTGAACTATGTACTGGGCCCTCGAATCAGGTCCAAGTGGGGGAAAAAATGAGGTTATCCCGAGAGTATCGGCGGCATGGACATAGAACTGCACGATCCGTCCTGAGGACTGTCCGGGTATGACTGCCTGGTAGCGACCTCCCGTCAGCGGAGACATCCCCACGCTCTGGAAGGGGCCTTCATCGATCGAATAGTGGAGGTTGATGCCGGTGATTCCCTCCCCGTCCCGGGCAGTAGTAGTGACGGTAACAGGTTGGCCGGCATCGGGAACGGGGGGAGAGTGCAGGAAGTGAGAGAAGCAGGGACCTATGTTGGCCTCAGAACGGGAATTAGAGGCTGAGGGTGTTCCCACATGGAGGGGGCGGTCAATCGGGGTCGTCCTAGCGGCCCGGTTGAAGTAGAGCCTGGTGTGCAGTTGGTTTGACCCGGTGAGCCACCGGGCACGGAAGGAGATTTCATAGGTGCGCGAACCATTGGCGCTTCTTCCTCCCGCGAGGGTCGTTTCTATATGGTTGTGCATGTGCTCGGTCGCTCCCTCGGAGATGAGGTGAAGGACCTTGTTTCCGGGGTTGTCAGGGTCGGTAATAACCCTGCTGTCCCGGTGGTTGCCAATCATTCGCCATCCGGTTGACCCTGATTCGAAGTCGGTATTGGAGAGGAACTGGGTCGCATTTCCTCCGGGCGACTCAACCACGCTGATGTCATCGATCAATATCTCACCGGCATCCAGAAGCCCAAAGACGAAATCGCGCCATTGGTCTGGTCCTCCATTGGAGGTCCCACGTTTTCGGTAGGAATAGGTGCGCCATTCGGCCCGGTGGGTCTCATCACTTACAGACCATGCCTCCGCTATCCCGTTGTCAGCATCGAGGTCCCTCAGTTCCAGACTCGATCCTCCACCATCCGCATGCCAGGGCCAGCGTCCGGATTCGAAATAGCGCACCTCGTCGACAGGATTGCGGTTAGCATCGCGGAGGGAAAGTCTCTCGCTCTGGCGTGAAAGGCTACCGCTGAATTCCCCTAGCAGGCGGGCTCCGGGATAGGCGGCATTGAAAAGAGACATGTCACGGGCCACGCAGGCATGCTCGCCAGCGGCCAGAATGGTATTGGGAGGAAAGGAGAAGGAGATTCCGTCGTCGAACTGCCAGCCTCCGAGGTTGAGGGCGCGGGTGCTGCGATTGGCGATTTCAACCCACTGGTTGTCCGAGCGGCGGAATGGCTGGGCTTTCTCGCCAGGGGCGTCAATCGCTTGTGCCTGTAACCTCAGCCCAAATACGATATCGCTGCTGTCGTCGCTGACCTGATGCACCTCGACCGAGATCCGATTGAGGCCCGGGGTAATGATCCCGGGGGGTGTAGACAGGGTGCTGGTCTGAAGTGATGCATTATTGACGGAGGAGAGAGAGGTGGTCTCGGGACCTACTGTTCCGCCCGGCATGTTGACCCGGAGGGCCTCCACGCCGTTGAGGTAGATCACGGCTCCGTCATCAATCTGATACGTGGCAACGAGATTCTCGAGACTGGCAAGTTGTCCGGCGGTGAGAGTGAAATCGCGTTCGAAGTAGTAGGTGATGATATAGGGATTGTTGTCCCGGGGGTCGGACAGGACGGTGGCAAGGGGTTCAGGCAGGGTCGAGGATTCGAAGCCAATCGGTGCGGTCCCGGAGGTCCAGGTTTCATTTTCCTGGTGTGAAGAGCTTGCCCAGTTTTCGGGGAGGTCCTCACCGGAGGCATTGAACCACCAGGTCGTATTGAAATCGAACAGGGTGCTGGTGACAAAGGTGTCCGGAGTTCCCGGTGAGGCGGAAAGGGGAGGAGGGTTGTAATGAATCTCACTGATGACAATGTCGTCAGTGAAGTTGAAGATGTTGGCTTTGCCCGGGGTAGGTGCATCCGGATAAAGCCATTCGTGATCCTTCTCGCCGGATCGGCCACGGAGTCGGTTGGTCACGCGCTGGCCGTCGAAGACCTGGGTTCTCCCGGGAGAGAAGAGGTAGATGTTCTCATCCTCAAGGGGGCGGAAGCCCATCTGGTCCTCGGTGAGGACGAGAGTTTCCCCGGTTCCGAGGGAGTGCGCGGGAAGGGGGAAGGAGCGCAGGAGGTCTCCCTCTACGGAGAGGAGGGTTCCCTCGGTTTCCACCGGGGCAATCCCCGGGTTGATGAGCTCAATCCAGTAGGGGTCCTGATCCGCAGGGGGGAGTTCATTGATCCTCAGGGCGCTGGAATCTCCTCCTGTCCCCTCTGCCAGCACGGCGTCCAGTTCCAGCCCCAGAACGATGTCTCCACTGGTCACTGATTCCTGGTGAACCTCGACCGAGATGCGATTGCTTCCAGGAGCCAGCGCGGCAGGGCTGATCGTGATATCCGGGGACCACGCGGCTTCCACTCCCGAAGTGGCGAGCGTGTTCGGTTGGGCCTGGCCTTCCGGCATGTTGCTGCGGTAGACCTCCTCCCCGTTGAGATAGAAGATTGCCCCGTCATCCAGAAGGTGACGAAGTCTGAGGGACCGGGTCCCGGCCTGTTGGGCTGCACTGAGAATGAATTCAGTTTCGAAGTAATAGGTCGTTACATACGGGTTGTTTTCACCGGGCCAGCGGAGGGTCGTTCCAATCTGGTTTCCGAGAGCTGGCTCGAAGGCGATGGGTCCCGGGCCTGTTTCCCAGTCGTTAACTCCGGAGGGATGCACCTGCCGGGCCCAGGCAGGTGGAGCAGCAAAGCCGGATTGATGGAAGCGCCAGGAATTCGCGGAATCAAGGAGGGGTAGGACCGTGCTACCCGTTGGTGGCTGGGAGGGGAAATTCCCGGAACCGGGAGTGCCTCCAAGTTCAGAGGAACGAGTCCAGCGTTCGGGGGGCTTGTTTGAGGTATAGGGGTCACGTTTGGCCAAGGTCGCTCCCGATCCATCGGCCACCACCGGCCATCGGCCGCTGTCCCCGTAGTCGAGAAGATCCATGAGGCGGCCCGAATGATTGATCAACCGGAGGCGCTCTCCTCCGTTGTCAAGCGAACCGAAAAATGGACCCAGTTGTCCTCCGACAGGGCTTTTTGCGATAACGAGGTAGGATCCGGGATCAACAATGGTTCCCCTTGGAAAGGTATATTCTATTCCCCCGGAAAGTTGCCAGCCAGAGAGGTCGACCCGGATTCCCATCTGGTTGAAGAGCTCAATCCATTCGCCATCCTCCCCGGGGCCAGCCGGGTTGTAGTGAATCTCGTTGAAGACGACCACGCAGTCTGGTGCATTCGCGCGGGCACTACTCGCACACAGGGCGGCAAGCAGCAGCGCACAGAACCATGAGACCAGAGAGGGGGAGTGGTTTTGCACGAGTGTGACCATCGCCCTTCTCCCGGGATGGGTCAAGGTTACAGGGCTCACGGGGCAATCGCTCTTTCTGGTCGATCTCTTCCCGGAGGAGGTGAAGCGGGCGGTAGAGGATTGGATCCGGGAGAACTAGGATTCTCCGGTTGGGGAAGGGAGCAGGCCAGGGGGATTCTGTGGTGGCTTGATGGCGAGGATGACGAAGGCCATGACGCCGAGGTGGAAGATGCCGGAGGCGAGGTAGACCGCCGGGACTGAGGGAAGGGAGGCCTCGAGGGGTCCCGCGATTGCCTGCCCTGTAACAGTAGAGAGGTTCAGCAGGGCCATGTAGGCGGTGAACTGGGATGCGGCCACCCGGCGGTCGGAAACATTCATGAAGAGCGTGAAGAGGGAGACGCTGAAGAGACCCAGGAGGGTGGCGAGGACATACATGTTGGTCCTGATGAGCCACTCCTCAGTCCAGAGGGCCTCCAACTGGCTGAAGGTGATCCACGTCAGGGCAATCAGGGTCCCGGCAATCACGGCAGAGCGCTTGGCGCCCAGTTTGTCAGCCACGAATCCTCCCAGAAAAGCCCCTCCGAGTCCGAACCAGGTCCCGAAGCTCTCAAGATAGGTGTAGTCCTTCTTGTCCCATCCCACTTCCGTGATGAAATGTCTTGAGGCGATGATATTGATGGCCGCATTTCCGATCTGAGCTCCCACCGCGAGCAGGGCGGCGGTCAGGGCGATCGGACGACTGAAAGCCTGCTTGATCTGGCGGAAGAGGAGAGCGGCCGAGCGGGCATGCTGCTCGTCTTCTCTGAGTTGGGAGGAGCCACTGGTCCAGGGGAGGAATTTCTCGCCAGACCGCTCCCGGATGAAGAGCGGAAGAAGCATGATGGCAAAGACGCAGCCACTCAGGACGACAAGGGCGAGTTGCACACTACCTCCCTCCATGAAGAGGAAGTGGCCGATGAGGGTGCCGCCCAGGAAACTCCCGAGATAGGAACAGCCGTACATGAAGCCATTGAGCTTGCCGCGTTGCTTTTCCGGCACGAGATCGACGGCAAGGCTGTCGGTGCAGACGTCCTGGAGGGAGGTGAAGATGTTCACGCTGAGGATGCCGAGGCCGAGAAGGCGCAGGTTGGAGTCGAGACCCGGCACGGTGGCGAGGATGAGCAGTGCCACCACGGTCATGGCTTGGGCCCCAATGATCCAGGGGCGGCGCTTGCCCATGGAGGCAATACCGAAGCGGTCAACGACTGGTCCCCAGAGGAACTTGAACGCCCAGGGAATGGTCATCCAAAGTATCACCTTTGCAATCTCACCAGTGGTAAACCCTTGGCCGGCAAGATGGTTCTTCAGGGCGTAAAGGATGAAGCCCTGGGGAAGCCCCTGCGAGACGTAGAGGGAGCACAGGGTGAGAACCCGCAGGATGGGGCTGTTGCTAAGACTGGGCTGGGTGTGTCCAGACATCTTAATCTGTTCAGGGGGCTTCGAGGAGGAGCATGTAACCGCGCCGGGTCCAGACAAGCAGGTCGGTCTTGCCATTACCATCGAGATCGGGGCGCAGGGGGCCGGCGGACTCCACTCCCATGGGCGTGGCCCCGGTACCGGCGAGGGCGTAGAGCCGCTTCCCGGATCCGGTCCAGACCTCGAAGCCGTTCTGTCCCCCGATCCCTCCACTGAGAAGGATTTCCGGATGCTTGTTACCG